>ERZ1643250.724-NODE-724-length-32749-cov-5.031932_pt1 | contig 32749 bp, 29 predicted proteins | sample MGYA00579262_ERZ1643250 | MGnify/ENA primary metagenome ERZ1643250 (study PRJEB29033, sample SAMEA4952265) | chicken gut metagenome | biome: Broiler Chicken; feature: Gastrointestinal Tract; material: Caecum | place: Ireland | collected 2018 | study: Broiler...
CCGAGAACTTTGTAGTCAGGTAGCGGTATCGATTATTACCTATAGTCGTTTTGCAAGTGTAAAATATGATTTCCTTGACTGTGAAGCTTTGAATGTACAACTTTGTAAGTGTTCTGTCGAAAAGGCAGAAACCGCAATGGGCGATGGACTTCGCACAGCACTTGCGCAATTGGATGAGATGCAGAATGATCTTAGAAATGCCGATAACGATTACTATACTCCTATCTTGGTATTTATGACGGATGGTACGCCTACTGACGATCCGCGCGAAGAGTTTGCAAAGGTTCGGGAGCGTGTACAAAAGGGAGAACTGTTTGTATTTCCATTAGGTATTGGCGAAGGTGCGGATATGGTAAGATTACGAGATATGTTTCCAGTAGAAAAAGTACCGCAAAGTTTTAGTGAACGTTATAAAATGATTAGACCAGAAGACTATGAAATTATATTTAGGGAAATCAAAGATCATGTAAAGCGAAAACAAAGCGTAATGGTTTCAGAAGGGAATAGTATACAAAGTGCACCTGTTGTTGAAGATATAAACGTTAACAATAATCAAATGGGTGAAAGCATTATGTATAAGTATTTGTCAGGATTGGCTTAAAGTAAAGTTGAAGATTATATGCTAACAACATATAAGAAAGAACAGTATTGTGTATGAATTTGATATATTTCCACATACGGCTGTAAGAATTCATTTGCCCTTGATATGTTCCCATGAACTATCAAGGGCAAATGACGTACTTTCTGTCCTCTCGTGCCATATAGAGACAGTCCTGCTTTTGCAGAGAATGGGATAAAAGAGGATGCGATGCAGATGCAGGGCAAGACGCTCCGGCAATTTTTGATGGATGGGATCCTGGAAGGCAGATGGTTTAGCGGGTGATCCAACTAGACGGGGGCCTATCGTATTCCGCGTTCTTACATGCGTGGCAAAGTGTGCGGACCGGCAGGAATTGATACTATATTTCCTGTTTGGCATAGATGACGACACGGAAGAACGCAAGTTCATATTGGAGAATCGGGCAATGTTCTGCTTCGGCTCAAACAGCATATTGCAATTTTATCAGCAAAGACGATACACTCGGGAAAAACCGAAAGGGTGTTTCTGTCAAAGACATCGAGGAAAAAGCCAATGGGCAAATGAAAGCCAAACTTTCGGACGGATACCCGTGGAAAGCGGAGCATGGCGCACCTGGCTTGACAGCCGGGCGATTGTCTGCTATACTGCACTTATCTGAAAACAAAGGGGCGAAGTTGATGTCGGCTATGCGCAAATAACAGGACAATGGATATCGTGTTCATCTGGAGAAGATGGGCTGTTTTGTTGTACCTATTTTGCGGATAGTAGACTGGACAGGGCCGGACCGAGCGGACGGCTAATTTTGCCATAGGATACTTGGGGATGCACGGCAGGTGTGTCCCGTTATCTGTAGAATTTTGGGTTTTCTAAGATAGCTCTCTTTTCTGGGGCTATCTTTTTTGTTGTCCTGTATATGACCTAAATATCAAAGCATCCGTCATAGAGGAGACAACCAAATATGAACCGAGAAAATAAAAGAAAGCAGTACGAAAAAGGATATTACAAAAAACACCCCTGTACCGAGAGCTTCACCTGTCGGGTCTGCGGCCGCCTGGTCGTGCCAGAGGGCGCGGGCAGCGGACACAGAAACCATTGCCCCAATTGTCTATCCAGCCTGCATGTGGATGTTGAGCCGGGAGACCGTGCGGCAGACTGCGGTGGGATTATGGAGCCTGTAGCAGTTTGGGTGCGTAAACAGGGCGAGTGGGCGGTGATTCACCGCTGCCGCCGATGTGGGGCACTTTCCTCCAACCGGGTCGCCGCCGATGATAACCCTATGAAGCTGATGTCGATTGCAATGCGGCCGTTGTCACTGCCACCGTTCCCGCTTGAGCGCATTGAGGAGATGACCCGGCTCATGGCAGGGGACGGATGTCTGGGGCAAGAATATAACCGGTAAGGAAAATTCCGGTCGAATTTGGCCGAGGATTGTGATATAATGGGTGAAAAGAAAAAGAGCCAATCCTATTTATGGCGATCAATAGACGGTGGAAAGGGAGAAATTGCCTATGACAAAACAGGAGCGTGCGCTGGAAATCATTGACCGGCTCAAGCGCGAGTACCCCGACGCGGGCTGTACGCTCGATTACAATGAGGCGTGGAAGCTCTTGGTCAGCCTGCGCCTTGCGGCCCAGTGTACAGATGCGCGCGTCAATGTAGTGGTGGAAAAGCTGTATGAAAAATATCCTGACGTCGAGTCGCTGGCCGCGGCGGATGTGGATGATATTGAGAAGATCGTGCATCCGTGCGGGCTGGGCCCCAGCAAGGCGCGCGATATCAGCGCCTGCATGAAGGTACTGCGCGATCAGTATGGCGGTGGCATTCCACAGACCTTTGAGGAACTGCTCAAGCTGCCGGGCGTCGGGCGCAAGAGTGCCAACCTCGTGATGGGGGACGTGTTCGGCAAGCCAGCGATTGTAACCGATACCCACTGCATCCGCCTGGTCAACCGGATGGGCCTGGTCGATGGCATCAAGGAGCCCAAAAAGGTGGAGATGGCGCTTTGGAAGATTATCCCGCCCGAGGAGGGCAGCGACTTTTGCCATCGGTTGGTCTATCATGGCCGTGATGTGTGCACGGCGCGGACGAAACCGCACTGTGACATTTGCTGTGTGCGTGATTTATGCCCGCGCAATGGCGTATAAAAAGCGATCAAAAATCAAAAAAACGGCTGCCCATCCGGAGAGGTTCTCCGGTGGACAGCCGTTTTTCATTGGGATGGCGGCTGATAGATGTGGAAGCTGCCTTTGCCGCTGCGCTTGACTTCATAGAGCGCGGCGTCAGCCTTGGGATAGAGCTCGGCAAAGGTTGTGCCGTCGATCGGCGCCCGCGCGATGCCGATGGAGGCACTGATCGACAGGGAAATGTTATCTTGCGTGTAGGTTCTGCACAGCGCGCGGTTGAGCGAGGCGGCAAGCCGCTCGATGACAGCATCGCTGTCCAGGTTTTTGAGCAGGATGACAAATTCATCGCCGCCCAACCGGGCGATGATATCGTCCTTGCGGAATTGATGGCGCAGCGTTTTGGCCACGTCGCGCAGCACGTCATCCCCCTTGGTGTGCCCCATCGTGTCGTTGATCTCCTTGAAGTGATCAAGGTCCAGCATGAGGAAGGCTTGCATCTGGGGGGAAGGCTCACGCAGATAGGCGTTGACCCATTCCTCAAAGGTCTCGCGGTTGAATAGCCCGGTCAGGAAATCGTGCTGGGAGCGCTGGCTCAGGTGGATGGCCTGCTGTTTGCGGCGCTCGATCTCCAGGTCCTTCTGCATTTGTTCCTCGTAGTATTCCAACACGCCTACGATCCGGGTGTCATCGGACAGACGGTAGACGTCGAGCAGACGAATTTTAAACCAGGTCATTTTGCCGAGGAAACGTACGCGGACGATGCACTCGGTGCCTGTTTTTGCGCGCAGCAGGTCTTCATATGCCTGACGGTAGGTGCTATAGCACTGTTCGCTGAGGGAATACGAAGCCGCAAGCGCGGATGGGCGGACGGCCGACAGGGGGAGTGTGCGGCTGCCATGGGGGAAGCGCGGACTGTGCAGCGTTAGCTCCAGGCGGCGCAGGTCGACCTCAAAAGGAATATCGTTGGTCTTTTGCAGGATGAGCTGGAACAAACGGTTATGGATTTCCAGCGAAGTATTTTTGTCACGGATCACATAATAGATACGCCGCATGTATAGGGCCAGCACAAGCCCAATGACAATCAGGCACAGCGCAACCTCTGCGAGCATTTGCAGCGCGATTTGGCGCATGGTCCCCACGTGCTGGACGACATCCTGCTCGGGCAGCATGGAAAATACATACCACTGGTTGATGCCGATGGGCTGATAGCTGCCATACCGGCCGTCGCCTTGAAACGTACAGTAAAAGGAACCGCTTTTGCCTGCCGTGATGTTGGAGCGGATTTCGTCTGCGGTGGTCGTACCTTGGAAATCATACCGGTCGATTTCGGTCCAGATATCGCTGACTCCATCGGACCAGACATTTCCACTGTTCGAGCGGGTGATATACTGCCCGTTGCTGTCGATGATCTGGAAATAGCAGTTGCTCTCGCTGTTGAACTCGACGGCGCTGATGATATCGTCCATGAGATACCGACCGTAGAGCGCACCGGCGATCTCGCCGTCAAGATACAGCGGGACCGCGAGCAGCAGTTTGTCTTTGGTGTCCGTGTCGTCGCCGGGGAATACATCTGAAATATAGCGATTTCCGGATATGACCTGATCAAAAAAGGTCGTGCCGTCGACGTTGGTCAGCCGGCCGTTGGTGGCGCGCAGATTGCCGGACATATCTATGACGCCGAGGACGGAAAAGCCGGTAGACCGCGTCAGAGCCTGCAATTGGTCAAAAACTTGGTCTTCGAGCAGATTTTCCCGGGGAATAATTAAAGTCTCAGTGTTTTCCAGGGTCTGGAAGCAGGATTCCAGCTTTGTGCGGAACGCCTGGATGAAGTACCCGGACAACTGGCCGACATTTTCCATATTCTGTTCATAAACGGCCTGATACATCTGTCGGTTGAACTGCCAAAACGAGATCCCGGCCAGCGCAACCACCAGAACAAGCGCCGCAAGGACCACACGGCCCAGACGCTGCGCATCTGCTTGCAGCAGGGAGAACTTGAGTCTTGGATGGAACCGATGCATAAGGAACCTCCATGGTTTTTAAAAAATGGATTTAAATGGGTACTATATCTATATTATAACGATTTTTTGTATCTGTTGCAAGAGAAAAGAGAAGATACGGTACACGATTTTAAGGGCGAAATAAAGGATGATTTTGTGAAAATTGGAGCGATAATCTGAAAAGCAGAGTGGGAATAGTTAGAGAATACAACGAAAGGACGGCGAAAGATGAGAAAAGTACTGAAAAAGATTAACAAATGTTAATATACCAAAATGGAGGACCGGAGAGATCACAGGGATAGATGGGCAAGATAAACGCCAGAATGCAAAAGATTTTAGTCGGAATGGTGGCGGGAATCTGCGGAAAAATCCTTTTTTTGCATGACAATTTGGGCGGAATATGATAGGATAGAGAAAGAAGAAAATGTGTTTGGATGCGAGAACAAAAAAGGAATGAATCTTAGTGGCAATTAATAAACGTATGCGCACGGCGCTCAGACTGCTGTCCTATCCCGCAGCGGCCGACCTGGAAAAGGTCTATAAGATTGAGCGCGTGCTTTACAATCTCAAAGCGCCGCCGATTGCCCCGCTCTACCACCTGTGGGATCACAAGATCCAGTCGGTTGACGGCGCCGCCATCCGTGTGCGGCTGTACCGCGCGCCGGGGAAGGCAGACAGCAGCCGGCTGCTGCTGTTTTTCCACGGCGGCGGCTGGGTATTTGAGAGCGTGGATACCTACAATCAGGTATGCCGGCGGCTTGCCAAGGCGACCGGCTGCCCCATTGCCTCGGTTGAATACCGGCGCGCGCCTGAACACCCGTTTCCCGTCGGCCTGGAGGACTGCTACGCGGCAGCGCGGGCGGTCTATCAGCATCCCGAGCAGTTCGGGGTCCATCCGCAGGATATCGTGCTCATTGGGGACAGCGCGGGCGGCAACTTGGCGGCGGCGGTGTCGCTCATGGCGCGCGACCGCGGGGAGTTTACGGTCGGCCAGCAGATCCTGATCTATCCCGCAACGGCGGCGGATCATTCGCCCGATTCTCCCTTTGACTCGGTGCGCGAAAATGGGCACGGCTATCTGCTGACTGCGCGCCGGGTAGAGGAATTTATGCGGCTATATGCGGGGGAAGACGCCGCGGCCATGCAAAACCCCTATTTTGCGCCCCTGCTCATGCGCGACTTGACCCGGCAGCCGCGCACCCTGGTCATCACAGCCGAATATGATCCGCTGCGCGACGAAGGCGAAGCATACGCCGCGGCGCTGGCCCGCGCGGGGGCTGAGGTACGGCTTTACCGGATGCCGGACGCTCTGCACGGCTTCTTTTCGCTGCCCGCACATTTTGCACCGGTACAGCGCGCTTATGCGCAGATTCGAGAGTTTTTAGGAGATGATACTGCATGCGCAAGCGACAACCGGACAAGCCGGACTGGTACCGCCTGGATAACGCGGCCAAAATTTTCCCGCCGACGGTTCACGGGGCGGACACGGCGGTCTTCCGACTGACCTGCGAGCTGACCCAGCCGGTCGAGCCGGCTGTGCTCCAGGGTGCGCTGGACCGTACGGCCGAGCAGTATCCCAACCTGCGTACCGTGCTGCGGCGCGGCGTGTTCTGGTATTACCTGGAGCAGACCGAGCGGCGCGCCCGTGTCGTGCCGGAGCATGCGCCGCCCTGCGCGCCGCTCTATGAGGATAGCCGGTCCTCGCTGTTTGAAGTCAGTTATTGGAAGAATAAGATCAACCTGGACGTGTTTCATGTCATTGCCGACGGTGCAGGCGCCATCGAGATCATGCAGACCCTGGTGACTGAGTATGTCGCGGCGGCGCACGACTTGGCTGTGCGGCAGCCGCAGCGCGCAGCGCTGGATGAGCGCATGGAGGACGGGTTTCAAAAGTACTATAAGTCGGATGCGCGCAGCACAAAGGCCCAGAAAAAACGGCGGGCCTATCGCCTGCCCCAGCGCGGGAAGACGCTCAAGGTTTTTGAGGGGGTATGCAGCGTTCGGCAGGCGCTGGATGCAGCGCACCGGTATGATGCGACGCTGACGGTTTACCTCGCCGCCGCCCTGTTCGAGGCCATTTACGGCGGGATGTACGTGCGGGACCGCAAAAAGCCCGTTGTGCTGACCGTCCCCGTCGACCTGCGCAGTTATTTTCCGTCCCACACGGCACGCAATTTTTTCAGCATTATCCGCGCAAGCTATGCCTTTGACCAGGAGAGCGGCGCATTTTCCGATATTTTGGATAGCGTTGCGCGCGCGTTCAAGCGGGAACTGACCGCCGAGAACCTGGCGGCACGGCTCAACAGCCTGGCTGCGCTGGAACATAACTTTCTGCTGCGCCCGATTCCGCTGTTTTTAAAATACCCGGTGCTGCACGTCTCCGGCTTGATCTCCGACGCCGGGGAGACCGCAGCGCTGTCCAACATTGGAAAATTCCAGCTGCCAGAAGAAGTCGGGCGCTATGTAAAGGGATTTGGCGTATTTGTCGGAACAGACGCACTGCAGCTGTGCACGTGCAGCTATGCGGACCAGCTGCATTTGGGCTTTACGACGACCATGCGCGACCCGGCTGTCATCCGCCGCTTCTTTGGCCGGCTGACCCAGGACGGGATTGCGTTGGAGGTCCGCAGCAATACCATGTACGGGGAGGAGAGATAATGCAGTACTGTCCACTGTGCAAAGTTCGGATCGCGGGCAGCAAGCGCTGCTGCCCGCTGTGCAAGGGCAAGCTGGAAGGTGAGCCCGAGCCGGAAAGCGAGATGTTTCCGCAGGTTGTGGCGCCGCACCGGCGTGCGCAGATCGCAAGGCGGATTGTCACTCTCTGTGTCGTGGCGGTCGTGCTGTGCTGCCTGCAGGTCGAGAGCGTATGGCATCCGGCAAGCAAATGGCCGTATTTCGTCATCGCCTCAGCCCTGTGCGCCTGGCTGTCCATCCTGATTGGCATTTCCAGGCGCAGGCTGCTGATGCAGAATTTGACAGCGCAGGCCTTGCTGTTTTGTGTGCTATCGGTGCTGTGGGATGTCGGCACCGGATGGAGCGCCTGGTCTGTTGGATGGGTCGTGCCCATCCTGCTCATAGGAACGGTTGGTGCGCTCGTGCTGCTCAAACTTATCCTGCATGTCCCTATGGTGGATGCGGTTGGGTGGATCGTTGTGCTGGCCGTTCTGGGATGGCTGCTGCCGCTCGTGCTGGTGTGGCTGGATCAGGTCCCGGTCGTCTTGCCCAGCATGATCTGTGCCATTGGCTGCTTTGTGACCTTGGTCGTGTTGCTGCTGTTTTTCCACCGATATATGCGTGAGGAGGCTGCACGGCGGTTTCACCTGTAAGCAAGCAAAAAAAACACCGCAGCCCTCTGAACTGCGGTGTTTTTTGCTTATTTCAGGAAACCTTCGATGATGCGTTCCTCGGCCTGTTCGGCGGTCAGGCCCAGCGTTTGCAGCTTGAGCAGCTGCTCGCCGGCAATCTTGCCGATCGCGGCCTCATGGATGAGCTGTGCATCCAGATGCGCGGCCTCCAGTGCGGGCTGCGCGTTGACACGGCCGTGATCTGCCAGGATGGCGTCACACGACGAATGGCCGTAGCAGCGGTTGTTGCCGTGGATGGAAGAAATGAACTCCTGGTAAGACTCGCCCTTGGCGACCGAGCGCGAGACGACATCGGCCGAGCAGTCCTCGCCGTCCAGCGCCACGTCAAAGGTAGTCTTGGCCCACTCATTGCCGTCGGTCAAGATGCGCTCGCGGATGATGAGCTTCGCGCTGCGGTCGAGCTTACCGGTGGTCCGGCGCTCGGACACATCCACACCGCGCAGCTGCACCGTATCCATCTCAAGCACTGCATTTTCCTTCAGATAGATATCGGTGATGGGGTCAATGCGCTTGAGGCTGCCAATTCCAGTACCGATGTGTTTTTCCTGATAGAGTACGTGCGAACCCGGCTCCAGGAAAAAGCGGTGGATACCATTGTGGCGGGCTTCGCCCTCGTTGTCGGCATGTACGCCACAGCCGGCGACGATCACGACGTCCGCACCCGCGCCGACATAAAAGTCATTGTATACCAGGTCATCCACATCGCTGTGGGTGACGCAGGCCGGGATGTAGACGGTTTCGCCCTGCGTGCCCGCATCGATATGGATGTCGAGCCCGGGCTTGCCGTCGGTCTTGGAGGTGATTTTGATGTGTTCGGACGACTGGCGGCCGGCGCACTGGCCGTCCTCGCGGATATTGAACGCGCCCTGGAATGAGCCTTTGAAGTCAGCGACCAGGCGCAGAAGCTGTTCGGTGATATTGTTCATACAGATGCACGCTCCTTTCCAAGCGGGCAGCGCGGCGTGGACTCATCGGCCAGCAGCATGGGTAACACGAGCGCGCGCGGGCCAGCCTGACGGACCAAACCATCGGCAATGACAATGATCTCGTCAGCGATCGACAGGATGCGCTCCTGATGCGAGATGACGAGCAGGGTGCTCTGCCGTGTGGCGCGCAGGGCCTGGAATGTCTCGACCAGGCGGGCAAAGCTCCACAGGTCGATGCCGGCCTCAGGCTCGTCAAAGATACACAGCGGCGCGCGGCGCGCGAGCACCGAAGCGATCTCGACACGCTTCATTTCACCGCCTGACAGGCCGGAATCCAGCTCACGGCCGATGTATTCGTCGGCGCACAGGCCGACCTGGCCGAGCAGGTCGCACAGGTCATCCTCGCTGAGCGCATGACCTGCCGCGATTTCCAGCAGATCCTGGACGGTCAGCCCCTTAAAGCGCACGGGCTGCTGGAAGGCATAAGCAATGCCGAGTTTGGCACGCTCGGTGATATCCAGGGCAGAGATATCCTGGCCGTTGAAGATGATTTTGCCCGCGGTCTGGGTGTGCAGGCCGGCGATCAGCTTGGCCAGCGATGTCTTGCCGCCGCCGTTGGGGCCGGTCACAACGATTAACTTGCCGTCCTTGGCGGTCAGGCTGATATCTTTCACGATATCGGTTCCGTCCGGCAGGGACCAGGCGAGATGTTCCAAAGTTAGCATATAATCAAACGCCTCCTAGCGTTGGCAGATAGTTCCTACGGTTCTATTATAGTTGAGCGGTCATTCAAGTGTCAAGCAAGGCTGTCCGGCAGAATGGACAAAAATAGACGATTGTGGTATGATATCCCTGTCAGGATCGATATACTGCTGCATTGGCGGCTGAACAGTAAAAGACAGGTGAGGCGACTATGGAAAATTTGATTATTATTGGTTCGGGCCCGGCGGGGGCTTCGGCCGCGCTTTATGCTGCGCGGGCAGGGCTTGCGCCGCTTTTGTTATCGCAGGGCGTGGGTGCCCTGGAGAAGGCCGAGCGCATTGAAAATTTTTACGGGTCTGGCCCTATGCCGGGCGTGGATCTGCACCGGCAGGGAGAGCGCCAGGCCGAGGCGCTGGGCGCGCGCATTGTGCGCACCCAGGTGCTGGGCGTTTCGGGATTTGATACCTATACGGTGACCACGACCGACGGCGCCTATGAGGCCATCGCGGTCATTCTTGCGACCGGCGTCAAGCGCGCGGCGCCCCAGATTGCGGGCCTGCGCGAGTTGGACGGGAGAGGCGTGAGCTATTGCGCGGTGTGCGATGCATTCTTTTACCGCGGCAAGAAAGTGGCGGTGCTGGGCAGCGGCGACTTTGCGCTGAGCGAGGCCGAAGAACTCGGCATGGCTGGCTCGGTCACAATCTTGACGGGCGGCGCGCCCAAAACGTTCAGCCGCCCTTGCCCCTATCCGCTGGATGAGCGGCCGGTTGCAGCCGTCCTGGGGGATGAGCAGGTCACAGGGGTGCGCTTTACAGACGGCACGGAGCTGCCAATCGACGGGCTGTTCCTGGCGCTCGGCACGGCCGGCGGCAGCGAGATTGCGCGGCGCATTGGCGCGGCGCTCGACGACCAGGGCAACGTCAAGGTGGATGCCGCGATGCAGACCGCCCTGCCGGGCCTATTCGCCGCGGGGGACTGTACCGGCGGCATGCTGCAAGTCGCAAAGGCGGCGCACGACGGCATGACGGCCGGCCTGTCGGCGATCCAGTATGTCCGCGACTACCGCAAACGCCATCCGCAACTGTGACCTAATCACAGAGAATGCGCGCAGCATTTGGTATACTCATACCAACATAAGAGAACACTGATTCAAAAATATATCAACCGCGATCCCAAGGGATCCGAATCTCGAAAAGGAGTCGATTTTATTATGGCAAAGCAGATTACCAAGCAGAATTTTGAGCAGGAAGTTGTAAATGCCGGCAGCCCGGTGCTGTTGGACTTTTGGGCGACTTGGTGCGGCCCCTGCCAGCGCCAGGGCCCGATCATTGACCAGATGGCGGCAGATGGACTGAACGTAGGCAAGGTCAACGTAGACGAGGAGCCCGAGCTGGCACAGCGTTTCCGCGTTATGAGCATCCCGACGCTCGTTGTGGTCAAGGATGGCCGGGAAGTGCAGCGCGCAGTCGGCCTGCACGCCCGCGACCAGCTCGAGGAGATGCTGCGCAACGCATAAAGACTGCAAATAAAAAACGCCCTTCGGGGCGTTTTTTTATTTGCAGATTGTGGTTAGCAGGTAGGGTCAGGCCTGTTCCAGTTCGGCATACAGCAGGCTTTTGTTCAGGATGCGGATACCGCCGCGGGAGACCTCGATGCTGCCCGATTGGGCAAGCTGTTTGAGACTGCGGCTGACCGCTTCGCGGGCGGAGCCGATGGCGCGGGCCAATTGCTCCTGGGTGAGCGTCAGGCAGTCGGTGCCGTTCGTGGCCGACTCGTCGATGAGAAAGGCCGCAATCCGCTGGCGTAGGGTCAGGAAAAACATGCGCTCGACCGCCTGGATCAGGTCGGACAGGCGCTCGCTGCTGTTGCGGTAGACGTAATTTTCTACGTAAAGATTGTGTGACATCAGGTCGGCAAAGAGCGTCGTTGGGATGATGAGCAGGTCACAGTCGGTCTCGGCGTCGATCTGTACGTCAAAGGTGATGGCCGAGAGCATACAGGAGGCCGAGAGCATACACGCGTCGCCCTGCCGCAGCCGGTAGATCGTGGCCTCGCGGCCGTCGGCGCTCAGAAGATAGACACGCAAGATGCCGCGCACGACGAACAGCGGGCCGATACAGTTGTTCCCGCCGAGCTTGATGGCCTCGCCGGCGGAAAAGTGGGAGGACAGCACGTGGTCGCGGATGCGCTGTTGTTCTGAAGGCGTTAGGTGCGGCCAAAAGGCCTGTTTTTCCAGCAATGAAATATCCATAGCGGTCTCCTCCTGGGAAGATTATCTCATATTTCTATTGTATCACGAAGAAATAGGGGTTTACAAGCCGCAGGAGAAATGCCGGACCGGTTATATAAAAAATAGAATGAAGGAGGACAAAAAAATACAGGGAAAAACAGAAAAATAGCAATTGCGCGCAGGGAGGGGCGCGTGCTATAATTAGGGCCGCCTAAAGGAAATCCCACGGACTGATTAGAGGAGGATCTCTATGAAATCCCCAGCATTACCGGCGCACGCCCTGCAAGCCCATAAAGCGCGCGGCGTGATCTATACTGTCATATCGGCGCTTCTGTTTGGCGTCACGCCTGTCCTGGCCAGCTGGACATTTGACATGGGCAGCAACGCCAATACCTTGACGTTTTACCGCAATCTTTTGGCCGTTCCCGTGCTGGTCATCGTCATGCTGGTCAAGCATATCCCATTCCGCCTGACGGGCAAGGAACTGGGGCTGCTGATCCTGGTGGGAGTTGGCTTCCGTGCGACGACCACCTTTATGCTCTACCAGTCCTATGCCTATATTTCGGTCGGTACCGCGACCACCCTGCATTTTATGTACCCCATGCTGACAGCAGTGCTGTGCTTTGTCGTCTTTCGGGAGCGGCTCCAGCACGCCAAGATCGTGGCGCTGGTGATCGCTTGCGTCGGCGTCGCACTGTTTGCCGACCGCGCGGGCGCGGGCGCCGCGCCTGGCCTCATTCTGGCCCTGGCCTCGGCCGTGACTTATGCCTGCTACCTGACGGGAATGGACAAGACCAGCCTGCGCACGATGAACGGCACAAAGGTCGCCTGCTACATGGGCCTATTCAATGCGCTGGCTGTGCTGCTGGTCGATCAGATCCCGCATCAGATCGTGTTTGCCCTGCCGCCGCTCGCCATGTTTTATACCTTTATCATTGCGATCTGCACGTCGTTTATCGCCTACTGGCTGCTGCAGCGCGGCATCCAGGTCCTGGGCGCGCCGACGGCCGCGATCTTCTGCCTGTTTGAGCCGATCGGCAGTGTGGTCTCGGGCGCGCTGTTTCTGGACGAACACCTCAGCCTGCGCAGCGTGCTGGGCTGTGTGTGCGTCCTGGGGGCTGTGCTCATCACGGTGCTCAGCGACCGCCGGGTGGATGCACAGGCATGACGCGTCCATCGTTCCAAATAAAGGAATATATTTCGGAAACATAACCAAATTCCTAGAGACATTAAAAAAGATCAATGGATTTGGAAAGGGATAGATGCTATCCTAATCCATAGAATATCGGCACACATGACGCGGCATTGGCACAGGGAGGGCGGGCTTCCATTGGAAAACGGCGTTGACCTGGGTCGTACTGTGGTTTAGGATTGCGGCGGCAGCTTATGCAGTTGGGCTGGGCGTATTGGCAGCCCTATCTGTCCCCAGGGCTGCTTCTCATTGGTAGCTGTCGGATACAGTTTAGCTGGTTTGCTGTGCGGCGCGCTGGCAGGATACCATAAGGGGATATCCGTGATGCCCGGCATCGTGATGGCCGGTGGATTTTGTGCGGTGTTAGCTGACTGGGCCGCAAATGCAGCGCTTTCGTGGCTGGAAACCGCCCTGCACCGGCAGCAGGATTTTGACCGGATGCTCACGGGTTTCCGGCAAGATACGGCGCTGGAACTTTTCGCGGCCGCCGCGCTGCTTGCGGCCGCTGTGACGGTCATCCGCGCATAGCGCAGAGCCCGCAAGCTGACATAAAGCGGCAAAAAGGCGTCCTTTCCGCGGCAGGAAAGGACGCCTTTTCAATTCCACCAAGAAAGTATGCTTTCGTGGGGCGAAATTTGTTTGCTTTGTCTAACATGCAACCGTTTTCCAAATTTATGAATTGCGGTATAATACAAAGGGAAAACAAGATATCCCGGTCGGGACGGCACAGGCCGCAGACGGGACAAATTATTATCTATGGAAGCGAGAGATGAACTATGAGCATTCGAATCGGTATCCTGGGTTATGGCAACCTGGGCCGCGGCGTGGAAGCCGCAATTGCGCATAACCCGGACATGGAGCTGGTCGGCGTATTCACCCGCCGCGACCCGGCTTCGGTCAAGATCGCGACTGCCGGCGTTTCGGTTTATCACACCGACGACGCAGAGAAGATGCAGGATCAGATCGACGTTATGATCATCTGCGGCGGCAGCGCGACCGACCTGCCCAAGATGACCCCCAAGTACGCAGCGATGTTCAACGTTGTGGACAGCTTTGACACCCACGCGCATATCCCGGAGCACTTTGCGGCGGTCGATGCGGCGGCCAAGAAGGCGGGCAAGATCGGCCTGATCTCCTGCGGCTGGGACCCGGGCATGTTCTCGCTCAACCGGGTGTACGCCAATGCCATCCTGCCGGACGGCAAGGACTACACGTTCTGGGGCCGCGGCGTCAGCCAGGGCCATTCGGATGCCATCCGCCGTATCGAGGGCGTCAAGGACGCGCGCCAGTATACCTGCCCGGTCGAGGCAGCTGTGGAATCGGTCCGCGCCGGGGAGAATCCGGAGTTGACGACCCGTCAGAAGCACACCCGTGAGTGCTACGTTGTTGCCGAGGCGGGCGCAGACCTGGCCCGCATTGAGCGCGAGATCAAGACCATGCCAAACTATTTTGACGAGTATGACACCACCGTGCACTTCATCTCTGAGGAAGAACTGCAGCGCGACCATGCTGGCCTGCCGCATGGCGGTTTCGTCATCCGCTCGGGCAAGACCGGCGACGGCACGCACAAGCATATCATTGAGTACCGCCTCAAGCTGGACTCCAATCCGGAGTTCACCGGCTCGGTCCTCGCCGCCTGCGCGCGTGCGGCTTACCGTATGAATCAGGACGGCCAGACCGGCGGCAAGACCATGCTGGATATCGCGCCGGCATATCTGTGCGCCCAGTCGGGCGAGGAGCTGCGCGCGCATCTGCTCTAAACCCCTGCGCATACACTGAAATTTGGAAACCGGCATGGCGCAGCTGTGCCGGTTGTCCGTTTTTTTATATCCATCCGAGAGAGGTGTTCAGATTATGTCGGAGCTTGGAAGAAACGACGCCTGCTGGTGTGGCAGCGGCAAGAAGTATAAGAAATGCCACGCGGACTTCGACGAGAAGTTGTCCGAATTGGAGGCGGCGGGCCATGTGATCCCACCGCACAAGCTCATCAAGACCCCAAACCAGATCGAGGGCATCCGGCAGAGCGCAAAGGTCAACATTGCGGTGCTTGACTATGTCGCTGCGCACATCCGCGCCGGTATCTCCACGGCCGAGATTGACCGCTGGGTCTATGAGGAGACGCTGCGTCTGGGCGGCGTGCCGGCGCCCCTGGGTTTTGAGGGATTTCCCAAGAGCGTGTGCACCTCGGTCAACAATCAGGTGTGCCATGGCATCCCGTCCGAAGACCTGATCTTGCAGGACGGGGATATCATCAATGTCGATGTCTCGACCATCGTGGACGGCTACTATTCGGACTCCTCCCGGATGTTCTGCATTGGCAAGGTGCTGCCCGAATGGGAAAGGCTGGTGCGTGTCACCCGTGAGTGCGTGGAGAAGGGCCTGGAACAGGTCAAGCCGTGGGGCTTCCTTGGCGATATCGGCCAGGCGGTCAACGACCACGCCAAGGCCAACGGCTATTCGGTCGTGCGTGAGATCGGCGGCCACGGCGTCGGGCTGGAGTTCCACGAGGACCCGTGGGTCAGCTACACGTCCAAGGCAGGCACTGGCATGGTGCTTGCGCCCGGCCTGATGTTCACGATTGAGCCCATGATCAACATGGGCGGCCCGGGGATTTTCCAGGACAGCGACAATGGCTGGACGATCTATACCGACGACGAGCTGCCGTCGGCGCAGTGGGAGATCCAGGTGCTCGTGACCGAAGATGGGCACGAGGTCATTGCATATTGATGTATAACAAGCAAAAAACAGAGGCGAAAATCGCCTCTGTTTTTTTATATCCAAAATGGATTACTTGTTTTTGTTCTGCACGTATGCATCCATTGCGGCAGCTGCGCGCTTGCCGGCACCCATGGCCAGAATGACAGTGGCAGCACCGGTGACGGCATCGCCGCCGGCAAATACGCCGTCCTTGGAGGTAATGCCATTTTCCTCGTCGGCTACGATGCAGCCGCGCTTGTTGGTTTCAAGACCGGGCGTGGTGGAGCGGATGAGCGGATTGGGCGTGGTGCCAATGGCCACGATGACAGCATCCAGGTCGATGACAAATTCGCTGCCTTCGACCGGGACCGGACGGCGGCGACCGGATGCGTCGGGCTCACCGAGTTCCATCTGCTGGCATTTCAGGCCGGTCACAAGATAGGTATCGGGATCGCCCAGGACCTCGACCGGGGCGGTCAGGAACTTGAAGATGATGCCCTCTTCCTTGGCGTGGTGGATCTCCTCCAGACGTGCGGGCATTTCTGCCTCGCCGCGGCGGTAGACGATGTACACTTCCTCGGCGCCCATCCGCTTTGCGCAGCGGGCGGCATCCATGGCAACGTTGCCGCCGCCGACGACCGCAACGCGCTTTGCACGCAGGATCGGGGTGTCAGCGTCTTCCTTGTATGCCTTCATGAGGTTGACGCGGGTCAGGTACTCGTTCGAGGAGTAAACGCCGTTATAGTTCTCGCCCGGGACGTGCATGAAGGAGGGCAGGCCTGCGCCGGAACCGACAAAGATGGCCTCATAACCGTCGGCAAACAGGTCGTCGATGGTCTCCGAGCGGCCGACAACAAAGTTCAGGACAAACTCAACGCCCAGCGCCTTGAGGTTGTCGATTTCCTTCTGCACGATGGCCTTGGGCAGACGGAACTCCGGGATGCCGTACATGAGCACGCCGCCTGCGGTGTGCAGCGCCTCAAAGACGGTCACGGCATATCCCTTACGCGCCAGGTCACCGGCGCAGGTCAGGCCGGAGGGGCCGGCGCCGACCACAGCCACCTTGTGGCCATTGGGCTCGGGCTTTACGATGGGGGTGGTGTCATGCTCCATGGCGTAGTCTGCAACGAAGCGCTCCAGACGGCCGATGCCGACGGCTTCGCCCTTGATGGCGCGCACGCACTTGCACTCACACTGGCTTTCCTGCGGGCACACACGGCCGCAGACGGCGGGCAGTGCGGAGGTCTCCTTGATCTTGGCGGCAGCCTCGAGGAACTTGCCCTCGGCGACGAGCGCGATGAAATCCGGGATCTGCACGCCGACCGGGCAGCCGGATACGCAGGGCTTGTTTTTGCAGTTGAGGCAGCGGGTGGCCTCTTCGATCGCCATCTCAGGGGTGTAGCCGGTTGCGACCTCGTCAAAGTTCTTGTTGCGGACGTTGGGGTCCTGTTCGGGCATCGGGACCTTGGTCAGAGACATATTCGCCATGATTACTGTACCTCCATCTTGTGCAGATTGCATTCATGATCCATTGCAGCCTTTTCCTGGCTCTTGTACATGGCCGAGCGGCGCATGGACTCGTCGAAGTCAACCAGATGGCCGTCAAAGTCTGGGCCGTCGACACAGGCGAACTTGATCTCGCCGCCGACCGACACGCGGCAGCCGCCGCACATGCCGGTGCCGTCGACCATGGTAGAGTTCATTGAGACGATGGTCTTGATGCCGTAGGGGCGCGTGGTCTCGGCGACAAACTTCATCATGATCATGGGGCCGATGGCGATGACGGCGTCATACTGCTTGCCCGCATCGATCTGCTCCTGCAGGACCTGGGTGACCAGGGCCTTATGGCCGTTGGAGCCGTCATCGGTGACAAGATAGAGGTTGGTGCACGCGGCGCGCATCTCGTCTTCCAGGATGATGATATCCTTGTTGCGGAAGCCGGCGATGAGGTCGACCTCGGCGCCCATCTCATGCAGGGCCTTGGCCTGCGGATAGGCGATCGCACAGCCCAGGCCACCGCCCACGACGGCGACCTTCTTGAGGCCCTCGAGCTCGCTCGCACGGCCGAGCGGGCCGACGAAGTCATGCAGGCTATCTCCCGCGTTCAGCTGGCCGAGCTTTTTGGTCGTTGCGCCGACCTCCTGGAAGATAATCATGATGGTGCCCTTCTCGCGGTCATAGGAAGCGATGGTCAGCGGGATGCGCTCGCCGTCCTCGTCTACACGCAGGATAATGAACTGGCCGGGCTGAGCCTTTTTGGCGACATGCGGGGCCTCGATAATCATTTGCTTGGTATTTGCATTGAGTGTCTTTTTTTCAAGAATTTTGTACATTCCGATCCACCTCCGTAGTGTACCCATTATACGACACAGGCGGACAATTTGCAAGGATACTTTGTGAGGATGAATTGGTAAAATCAGCGGATTTGTGCAAAGGGAACAGAAAAAATGTTATGAGGCAGCGCTATATCGGTAAAAAAGTGAAAGCCTGTCAGGAGTAGTTGAGCGTGATGTACTCCGAGCGGGCGTATCCCTCAACAGTACCGTAACGGATGACGTACCAGCCGTTCCAGGAGCCGAGCACGGTAACCTGCGCGCCGTCGGGCGCGCGGCCGATGATCTGTGCATCCAGGGAAGGGCGGGCACGGATATTGAGGTTGCCGCCGTTGAGATCCACGGTGGCGGTCAGGATGGGTTCGGGCTCCAAGAAGGGGATCCCGAAATAGTTTGTCAGGGCCATCACCAGATGGCGCGCAATGGGCACGATATTGCCCCGGACCCAGGCGGCGTCGTCTGGATTGTCGTGATAGCCGAGCTCGGCCAGGACGGCAGGGGCGCGCGTGCGCGATACTTCGCCGATCGAGGTGGTCGGTCGGGCCCGCACAAGGTCGGGCAGGGGATAGATGGTGCGCAGCTGCGCGACCATGTCGTCGGCCAGCCGGTGGCTGCGCTCAGAGCCGGGATAATAGTAAATGTCAATGCCGCGCAGCCTGCCGGATAGGCTTTCCGGGGCGGCGTTGGAGTGCAGGGCGACATGCGCGTCATAATTGCCCGCATTGGAGGCACGGATGGAGGAGGCGGCGGTCATATCGGGGGTGTTACGCGTGAACACGATGCCTGAAGCGGTCAGATAGGGCTCCATGGCATCGGCAATCAGGTTCATGTAGTACTCTTCGCTGCCTGCGCCATCATAATATAGGTTGTACTCTTGTGTGCTGGGAGAGAGATAGATGCTTGGCATAGATGGATTCCTCCTTGTTTTCAGATCGGCGTAAAAGTCTGCGATATTTCATTGGTATGCGCGGCTGGAAAAAGTTGTGTGGTTCCTCTGGTATGGCGCCCAAAAATATTGTATGATAGGAGGAGCAGAAAAGGCATACCAGGGGGATGCCGGCGAAAGGCGGCGGTTTGTTGAAAACCATTTTATTTGATATGGACGGCGTGTTGGTGCAGACCGAGCGCATGCACTTCACGGCGCTGAACGCGGTGCTTGCGCAGGCGGTCGGCCGGACGATGGACTGGGGATACTATGCGCAGTTTGTCGGTTCGACCAATGCGCACACATGGCAGGCATTGGCGCGTGATTTTTGCTTGAGTGACCAACTGGACGGGCTGAAAACGGCATATACCCAGGAAAAGGTGCGCATCCTGGAGCGGGACGGCCACCAGCCGGTCGCGGGCGCGCCGGAATTGGTGCGCGCGCTGTGGCGGCGGGGCTATGGGATGGCAGTCGCGTCATCCTCGCCCATGGAAGAAATCACAGCAGCCATGCAGGCGTTGGGGCTAACCGCGTGCTTTCGGGAGATGGTCTCAGGGGAGATGGCGGCACATCCCAAGCCGGCCCCTGATATTTTTCGGCTGACAGCCGAGCGCCTGGGGATGTCGCCGGCCGACTGTGTGGTCATCGAGGACTCGGCCAACGGCGTGCGCGCGGCCAAGGCGGCCGGCATGGCCTGCATCGGCTTTCGCAATCCGGACTCCGGCACGCAGGATCTGTCGCCGGCCGACCTCGTGTTGGATGCGCTGTGTGACGTCCTGCATGAGATCGACGGGCTGCCGCAGCTGCAAACCGACCGGCTCTCGCTGCGCCCGTTCCATCAGGATGATGCGCAAGCTCTCTATGCGCTGTGCAGCGACCCAGAGCTGTGCGTGATGACCGACTGGGGACCGCACACGAGCATACAGGAGAGCGAAAAGGCCCTTCGGGAAGTATTCCTGGGGACCGACACTTGGGCGGTCGTCCGCCGCCTGGATGGACGGCTGATCGGTGCGGTTGGCCTGGGGCGCGATCCCAAGCGGGACAACCCTGCGGCCCGTATGCTAGGCTATTGGCTGGGAAGGCCGTACTGGGGGCTTGGATATATGACCGAAGCGGCGCAGGCCGTTCGTGCCTATGCCTTTGAGGAGATGGGCATACAGTTGCTCTCGGCGTACTATTTTTCGGCCAACACACGCTCACAGCGCGTGCTGGAAAAGCTGGGGATGCGCTATGAGGGCCGGCTGCGTGCGGGGGGACGGACCTGGGATGGGCAGATCTGCGACGATGTATGTCTGTGCCAGACCCGCGCAGAATATATACAGGACCGCGAAGACGCGGCAGGAGGCAATTTATGAAGCTTACAGCTAGAAACCGGCTCTTTGTCGGCTTAACGCTATTTTCGATGTTTTTTGGGGCGGGCAATCTGATTTTTCCGCCTTATCTCGGGGCACAGGCCGGACAGTCGACCATCCCGGCGATGGTCGGCTTCTGTCTGAGCGCGGTATGCCTGCCCATGCTGGGCGTTATCGCCGTGGCCAAGTCGGACGGCTTGCCCAAGCTCGCCGGGCGCGTCCATCCGGCGTTCGCCTGGATCTTTACCCTGCTCATTTACCTTTCCATCGGCCCGTGCCTGGCCATCCCGCGCACGGCAACCACCTCTTTCGAGATTGCGGCCGTGCCCTTCCTTCCGGAGGGGCTATCCTATCCCATGGCGCAGGCAGCCTACTCGGTGCTCTTTTTCGCCATTGCCCTGTTGGTGGCCCTCAAACCGGATAAGCTGACCGACCGGCTGGGCAAGCTGCTCGGCCCGGGGCTGCTCCTTTTGATTTTGGCAGTTTTTGTCGGCTGCCTGCTGCATCCCCAGGGGGCTGCTAGGACGGCCATGGGCGACTATGCCCAGGGCGCGGCGGTCACCGGTTTTCTGGAAGGATATCAGACCATGGATACGATTGCAGCCCTGAATTTTGGCTTTATCATCGCGCTCAATGTGCGGGCGAAGGGCGTGAGCGAGCAAAAGCATGTGGTAGGGGAAACCTGCCTTGCGGGTGTGCTCGCGGGTGTGGTGCTGCTGGCGGTATACAGCGCCCTGGCCTATATCGGCGTACAGTACAGTGCGGCTTTCCAGGGCGCGCAGAACGGCACGGAGGTGCTGCGCTCCATGGTACAGGCGCTGTTTGGTCCGGTCGGCAGTGTCCTGCTGGCGCTCATCTTTGCCATTGCCTGCCTGAATACCTGCATTGGCCTGATCTCCTGCTGTTCGGATTACTTTGCCAAAATCTTCCCATTTTGGGGATATCGCGCATGGGCGGTCTTTTTTGCGGTGATCAGCATGCTGATTTCCAATATCGGCCTTAACCAGATCCTGGCTGTGTCGGTCCCGGTACTGGGCGCGATCTATCCAATCGCTATTGTGCTCATCGCCCTGGCATTTTTGCATCCGCTGATTGGCCGGTTTCGCCTGGTCTATCCGGCCGCCATCCTGCTGACCGGGATCGTGAGCATCGTTGCGGCGCTGGACGGCATTGGGCTGGCCGTGCCAGGCCTCTCGCAGCTTATCCGGCATTTGCCCTTCTATGCAGACCAGCTTGGATGGCTGCTGCCGGCCGTCCTGGGCATCGCAATCGGTATCGTGCTCTCCGCGATGCGGCCGCAGAGCGGGTGGAAGAAAGATGTTTCCTGAAAAAGAAAAGGCTGAAATATGGCTTGTGCAAATTTCACAAGTTTCGGATAAAAAAGAGTGAGGGATCGCGGAATAACTGTGCATATCAACTGGAATTATAAAAAGCAATGCGCAACCTGCTGATAATTTCAGGCTTTTGCCGCATGCTTTTGGCACAAATGATTGTTGCCACTGCGCGAATAAATGGTATAATATCATGCGGAAAAGATTGATTTATATAAGGTTTGTAAAATTTAACCCGGCGTCTCTGCGGGCCAGATAGAGCGGGGCCAATTTGGAGGAATCAACGTGTTACAGTTCATAAAAGGGTTTAACTTGCTGATTTTTGCGCTGTTTACCGTGTTTTATGCTTATCAGCTATTCTATGTTCTGGCTGCGCTTTGGCATGACCGGAAAAAGACCCCGATGCCGCCGGCAAAGCGGCTGCACAAATATGCGGCCGTGATCTCGGCACGAAATGAGAGCACCGTTATTGGGGAACTGATACATAGTATTAAGAAACAAAATTATCCAGCCGAGTTGCTGGACGTATTCGTCGTAGCCGATAACTGCACGGACAATACGGCGGCTGTCGCACGCCGTGCGGGCGCAATCGTGTTTGAGCGATTCAACCGCAAGGAAGTGGGCAAGGGCTATGCGCTTGACTATGCGTTCCAGCGCATTGAGAAGGACTACGCCGCGGCAGGCTATGAGGGATATTTTATTTTTGACGCCGATAACCTGCTGGACGCTAACTATGTTGCCGAGATGAATAAGGTCTTTGACAGCGGCTGCCGGGTTATCACCAGCTATCGCAACTCCAAGAACTACGATTCCAACTGGATCTCGGCGGGCAGCGCGCTTTGGTTCCTGCGCGAAGCCAAGTACCTGAACAATTCCCGCATGATCCTGGGGACCAATTGCGCGGTCTCTGGTACCGGTTTCCTGGTCGCAAGCGATGTCATCCGTGCGCATGGCGGGTGGAAGTACCACCTGCTCACCGAGGACATCCAGTTTTCTATCGACTGCGCCTGTGAGGGCGAGCGCGTAGGATATTGCCCGACTGCGATCCTGTACGACGAGCAGCCGGTCACCTTTGAGCAGTCCTGGAATCAGCGCCTGCGCTGGTCGAAGGGATTCTACCAGGTTTTTGCGCACTATGGATGCAAGCTGCTGGGCGGCATCATCAAGCGCCGCAGCTTCTCTTGCTATGATATGCTGATGACGGTTGCGCCGGCGATGCTCCTGACGCTGGCATCGGTTGCGGTCAACGCGTTTGTGCTGGTCAGCGCCATGCTTTCCACCCCGGTTGCCGTTGGCCTGATGAAGGTCACGCTGTCGTCGATTCTCTCATCCTTCGGCGGGTTCTATCTGACGCTGCTGTTCTTTGCCGTCGTCACGACCATCACCGAGTGGAAGCGCATCAACACGACGGCGCCCAAGAAGATTTTGTACACGGTGACATTCCCGCTGTTTATCTTCACCTATATCCCGATCGCGATTGTCGCACTGTTCCGCAAGATTGAGTGGAAGCCGATTGCCCATACCATCAACAAATCGATCGAGGAAATCTAAAAATTATCACACAGGCTTGCCTGTACCTGCCTTAGGGCCCTGCATTTTGCAGGGCCTTTTTGTGCGCTTTTGCCAGAAAGCGGCAGGTGGCGGGGAGAAGATTGCGGGATTTGATGAATTCTACAATCCTGCCCGTTCTTTCTTGTATTTTGCCTGATTTTCAGGTATGATAAATACCACGCGAGGAAAGAGAAAAGTTAGGAGGAATGAAATGCTGAACGAATACTTGGGAAGTCTGAACAATTTTATGTATACCTACATCCTGATTTTCCTGCTGATTGGCTCGGGTGTCTATTTTACCATCCGCACCCGGTTTGTGCAGATCCGGCGAATTCGGGACGTCATCCGGATCTTGGGCGAGAAATCCAGGGATGAAAACGGGGTCAAGCAGGTATCCTCGTTCCAGGCACTGATGATTTCGACCGCTTCGCGCGTGGGTACGGGCAACATTGCCGGTATTGCCGCCGCGATTGCGACAGGCGGGCCGGGAGCAGTGTTCTGGATGTGGCTGATGGCGGTCATTGGCGGCGCGTCTGCGTTTATCGAGTCCACGCTCGCACAGGTCTATAAGGTCAAGGACGGCGACTCGTTCCGCGGCGGGCCCGCCTACTATATCCAGCGCGGCCTGGGCAAACGCTGGCTGGGCTGCCTGTTCTCGGTTCTGCTCATCGCCTGCTTTGCCTATGGCTTTAATGGTCTGCAGACGTATAACATTGCAACCGCAATCAAGTATTATATTCCGAACTTTGATGGTAGCCTGTGGCCGATGGCCATTGGCATCGTGCTGGCGATCCTGACCGGGCTTGTCATCTTCGGCGGTGTGCACCGCATTGGCTTTATCTCCTCGGTCATCGTTCCGGTAATGGCAGGAGGATACATCCTGATCGGCCTGATTATGATTGTAACCCATCTGCCGGCTGTGCCTGGCGTCTTCCAGGCTATCTTCTCGCAGGCATTTGACGCACAGGCGATTGCCGGCGGGTTCGCGGGCAGCGCGGTCGTGACCGGGATCAAAAAGGGCCTGTTCTCCAACGAGGCGGGCATGGGCTCAGCGCCAAATGCTGCGGCCTCGGCGGCGGTCTCCCATCCGGCCAAGCAGGGCCTCATCCAGACGCTGTCAGTCTTTTTGGATACGCTGGTTATCTGCTCGACTACGGCGATGATCTTGATGGTTTCTGGCGTGCCGGTGTCCCAGGATATCACCTATGTTCAGGATGCGGTCAGCAGTACCTTTGGCCCGGTTGGCATTTTGTTTATCACCATTGCGATCTTCTTCTTCGCCTTTTCCAGCCTGATCGGCAATTATTATTACACCGAATCCAACCTGCGCTTTATCCGGGACGACAAGCGCGTGTTATTTATTTTCCGGATTACCTGCCTCGTTGCCATATTCCTGGGCGCGCAGGCTAGCTTTGACACGGTTTGGAATCTGGCGGATATCCTGATGGGCTTTATGGCTATCGTCAACATCATCGCAATTTTGCTGCTCGGCAATCTGGCAGTAAAGGTCTTGAAGGACTATGACCGGCAGCGCAAGGAGGGCAAGGATCCGGTGTTTTTCGCCAGCCATATTGGCATGAAGCCAGAAGAGATTGACTACTGGCACGATGATGATCACATGCCCGGCTGGGACGCACAATAAAAATACGATATCGGTTTGAACACGCAAGAGGGCTTCGCACAGGCGAAGCCCTCTTGTATGTTTCTGCGAGTGCTTGAAATCTACACCAAATCTTCCCGGTTTGTTCATGAAGCGGTCATGGAATGTACGCATTCACAGGGTAAGATAGCGATAAAGGACCACTGATAGGAGGGACCCTGGAATGATTGAAGTACAAGACCTCGTCAAGCGATACGGCAGTTACCTGGCTGTCGATCACTTGAGCTTTTCGGCCGAGAAAGGGCAGATTTATGGGTTTCTTGGGCCAAATGGCGCGGGAAAGAGTACGACCATGAATATTATGACCGGCTGCCTCGCGCCGACGAGCGGGACCGTCTTGGTCGATGGCATGGATCTGCAGCAGCAGCCGGAAAAGGTCAAGCAGCGCATCGGGTACCTGCCCGAGCTGCCCCCGCTCTACCCAGAGATGACCGTGCGCGAATACCTGACCTTTGCGGCCCGGCTCAAAAAGGTACCAAAGGCGCAGGTGCTCCACGAAGTCGTGCAGGCCATGGAAAAGACCGGCCTGAACGATGAACAGGATCATCTGATCCGCACCCTGTCCAAAGGCTACCGGCAGCGTGTCGGCCTGGCGGCGACCTTGCTCGGCAACCCGGACGTCGTCATCCTGGATGAACCTACCGTCGGCCTGGACCCCAGGCAGATCTTGGAGATCCGCGATCTGATCCGCTCACTGCGCGAAGATCATGTCGTGCTGCTGAGCTCACATGTCCTGTCCGAGGTCAGCGCGGTGTGCGATTATATTTTCATCTTATCCCACGGTAGACTGGTCGCAAGCGACACGCCGGAAAACCTGGAAGCGCAGCTGCACGCGGGCGGGGCGCTGTGCGTCAGCGTGCGGGCCACACCGCAGGAGATGCACCTGCTGTGTGATGCCATGCTGCCGGGCATCCCGGTCGAGATCGGCGCGGGCGCCCGCGCAGGGCAGACTGAATTGCGCTTTGGTTCGGTAGATGATGCCGTGACCGAGAAGCTGTTTTACGCCTGCGCGGCTGCCAAGCGGCCGATCCTCAAAATGGAGCGCGAGAAAGCCTCGCTCGAGGAAATCTTCCTGGAGCTGACCGACGATGACCATGCGGGACCGGCAGAACAAGAGGACGATCTGAGAGAGGAGGCGGGCGCATGAAGGTCATCTTTTCGCGTGAACTGCGCTCTTATTTCCAGACTATGCTGGGCCCGGTCTTTATCGCGGTGCTGACCGCGGTCACCGGTGTATATTTTATGGTCACAAACCTGATAAACGGGTATCCGTACTTTGCGGCGACTCTGGGCAGCCTGCTCTTTATGCTGATGGTGGCCGTTCCGATCTTGACGATGAAATCCTTTGCGGAAGACCGGCACAGCCATGCCGAACAACTGATGCTGTCCGCGCCGGTCACGGTGTGGGACATTGTCCTGGGCAAATATTTTGCCATGGCGGCGGTATTCGCCATCCCGTGCCTGCTGTTCTGCCTGTGCCCGCTGATCATCCAGACGGGCGGCACAGCCAGCCTGGGCAGTGACTGGGCAGCCATTGGCTTGTATTTCCTGTTGGGCTGTGCTTATATCGCCATTGGCATGTTCCTGTCCTCGCTGACAGAAAGCCAGCTGATCGCCGCAGTATCTAGCTTTGGCGTGCTGTTGGTATTGTACTTATGGGATGCGCTGGCGGGCTACTTCCCGACAAGCGCGCGCGGTAATCTGGTCGGCATGCTTGTGCTTGCCGCCCTGCTGGCCGGCCTGTACTATGCCCTGGCGCGCAACCCCTACGTGGCCGCCGGGATCTTCCTCGTGCTGGCTGTGGTCATTGTTGCGGCCTATCTGATCGATTCGTCCCTGTTTGAGGGCCTGCTCGAAAAGACGCTTGGCACGTTCGATATCTATAGCGGTTTCGTACAGATCGCCAATTACCGCCTGCTGGATCTGACGGCGGTCGTGCGCTACCTGAGCTTGGCGTTTTTTGGCGTATTCCTGACAGCGCAGTCTTTACAGAAGCGGAGGTGGGCATAAGCCATGTTTGGGAAAAAGAAACAGCAGAATGAGGCAGAAGCCCCGCAGACAGAACAGCAGGGCAAACGGCATGGGTTGGCCCTGCCGCACGTAGATGGCACAGCGGTCCGGCGCTCGCTGCACGCGGCGGGCTTCCAGCATGGCTCTTACAGCGCCGGCCTGACCGCGTTGGTGCTTGCAATTTTGATTGTAGTCAATCTATTGGTGGGCTCGCTGCCGACCAATACCCGCATGCTCGACATGACGAGCAACAGCCTTTTCGAGATTGGGGACACGACCCGAACGGCGATGGCAGAACTGGACCGCGATGTGACCATTACGATCGTGGCCCAGCCCGATACGCTGGATACGCGCATCCAGCGCCTGATCGACGAGTATGCGGCGCTGTCCAGCCACATTTCGGTGGAAACGGTGGACCCGGTGCTGCACCCGTCTGAGGCACAGGCGCTGGACGCCGAGGATGGTACGGTCGTGGTTTCCTGCGAGGAGACCGGCGAAACCCGCAATATCCTGTTCGGTGAGATCATCACACATACGTATTCCATGTATTCCTATGACGCAGTTGAGGATTCGTTTGACGGCGAAGGCCAGCTCACCTCAGCAATTGTGAACGTTTCGTCGCCGACCGACCATGTGGTCTATCTGACCGAGGGCCATGGCGAGAGCAGCCTGGGCTCTACCATCCAGGACGCGCTCACCAAGGCCAATCTTCAGACCCAAACGGTCAACCTGGTCGTGGACGGCGGTATCCCGGACGACTGCTCGCTGCTGATCGTCAACGTGCCGCAAAAGGATTTGGACGCGACCGAGACCCAGGCCATCCAGGAATTTATGGATGCAGGCGGCCATGTCATGATCCTGCTCGGGCAGACCCAGAATGCGCAGCCTAACCTGGACGCCCTGCTGAAGACCTATGGCATGCAGCGCCAGACAGGCTATATCGCCGACACCGAGCGCTATTACAGCAGCCCCTATGATATCTTCCCGGAACTCTACGCCGGCACAGTGGTCAGCCAGGACCTGACGAGCGATGCGCTCATCTTGATTTACAACGCAGTCGGCATGGTCAAGACCGATCCGGCCAACGAGAACGTGACCCTCAGCACGGTCATGCAGACGGGATCGAACGGATATCTGGTCACCGAGGACAGCCAGACGCAGGGACAGTATCTGTTGGGCGCTGTCGCGACGCAGGAAGTCACCGAGGAGACGGCGGACACCGGTGAGGAAGATCAGCAGGCCGATGCGGGTACCACGGAGGACACTGGGGAGACGGACGCGGACGCTGAGGAGCAGGCCGAGACCAAGGTGGCAACCCTGTGCGTTCTGCCCGCGACCCTCATCGACGACAGCATTCTGGGGCAGTTCAGCAACCTCAGTAACCAGGACTTGTTCATGAGTGCTGTCACCTCGAATTTCGATGATATCAGCAATATCTCAATCCCCGCCAAGTCGCTCACCACCTCGTATAATCTGATCACCGGCGCGGGTGCGTGGGGCATGTTGTTCATTGCGATCATCCCGCTGGCGGTATTGGGCGGCGGCCTGGTACACTGGCTGCGCAGGAGGAGACGCGTATGAAAAAGCAGACAAGAAATCTTTGCATCGCGGCCGCGGCACTGGTGATACTGGGCGGTATCTATCTCGCGGTCTCCAGCCGGGAAGAGCAGCCGGAGACCGTCGCAGTTGGCAATTTGGCCGACATGGATGTGACAGGGTTCAGCTATTCCAACGCCGACGGCACATGGAACTTTGCCAAGACAGACGGCGCATGGACCAATGCTGACGACGCTACGTGCCCCATCAATAACGATACCATGCAGGAGCTTGTAGACGCCATCCAGGGCCTGACCGCAGACCGCAGTTTGGAAACGCCCGACGACGACGCGGATTATGGCCTGGATGACCCGGATTACACCGTCACCCTGTCGGACGGCAGCGAGGACGTGACCTTGACGGCCAGCGTACAGGATACGGTGACCTATCTCAAGCTGAGCGAGGGTGATACGGTTTATGCAACTTCATCGGCGCTGCCCGAAGGGCTGGATAATGGCCTGACCGATTGGATCGCATACGACAATATCCCTTATGCGACCGAGGACTCGCTGACCGAGATCGTGTGGAAAGACATGACGGTCACCCGGGTGATGGAGGACACCGCAGAAGCGGAAACCGAGGACAGCCAAGCAGACACGGACGAGACTGCAGATGAGACCGCAGACGAGGCCGGCGACAGCGCTGAGGACGAGGAAGAGGCTGTCAAGTGGCAGATCACCGACGCTTCGGGTACGCGTACGGTCGAGCAGGATACGACCATGGATGCCTTCCTCAACGATGTCCGGGGCCTGTACGTGCTGGCGTGCGCCGACTATGGCATTGCGACCGAGCAGGAGAAGCAGACCTATGGCCTGGATGACCCGGACAGCCTGCATGTGACCTATACGACCGAGGACGGTACAGCGTCCTATACCATAGCCATTGGCGCTTCGAATGGCGACGACGGATATTACGCGATGCTGGACGACAACGGCATCGTGCTGGTACTCGAGAGTGCGGGCGTGGACGCCCTGCGCAGTGTCAGCCTTGCGGACGCTTAAAAATCAGACGCAAACAAAAAAGCTCGCCCGGACACATGGTCCGGGCGGGCTTTTCTGCTGGCCGGCAAGGCTAGTGTGTCAACAACAGCGCCGCTCCAGGTAATCGATGACGTCGGTCAGTATGGGCAAAACGGCCTGGGCCATGTCCTGAAAGGCTGTGCCGGGCTGCCGCATATCGGGGATGCAGATGACGGGGATGTGGGCGGAAAAAGCGGACTGGATGCCGGCTTCGCTGTCCTCCAGAACTAGGCAGTCCTCCGGCGCGGCATGCAGCTTGTCGCACGCCTTGCAAAAGATATCCGGATAGGGCTTGCCGCGCGCGACCTCGGCCCCAAACACCATGGCATCAAAATAGGACGCGATCCCGTGCTGGGACAGGGCCTCCAGCGCGCGCGCCCGGACACTGGAGGAGGCCAGGGCGATCAGATACCCCTTCTGCTTGAGGTAAACCAGCAGTTCCTTGGCGCCAGTTTTGAGCGGTACGCCGCGCGCGAAATACATCTTCTCCTGGGCCGAAACGAACGCTGTGCCTTGTGCCACCGAGATGGGGAGGCCGAAGCGCGCAATAATGGCCTGCATATTATGCGGCTCTGATTTTCCGCTATAGTTTTGCGCATAGTCCTCCACCGAAAATGTGTGTCCATAGGGGCGAAGCAGGTCCTGGTATAGGGCGTATGAAATCGTCTCGGTGTTGATCAAAAGCCCATCCAGGTCAAAGATCACTGCCTGGACGGGGCGGTTGGCTGTTTTTTCCATAGAGTATCCTGCCTCCTATCGGGCCATGGCCGTTTGTGATATTATAGCATGGATAGGAGGAAATTTCTATAAAGCGCAGGCTGAAATAGAAAGAAACTGGTTTTTCTCTTGCATATTTTGGTAAAATTCTGTATGATAGAAATAAATTTGATATCATGTGTCGCACGGATGGACACGCCTGGCAGATGCATGTGTCGTTGAGTGAAGGGGTTTTGTTCATATGCGGAATTATGAAATCGGAATTTTGCCGGAGTCCATCTGTATCTCCTTCTCGCCGGGTTCGGAGACACGCACCATGTTCTATTATCCGATTTGGTGCGGACATTACTACTGTAGTCAGGACTACTATATCAAGCGGAAAAGCTATCCGCCGCTTTTGCTGCTCTATGTCTATGCAGGCATATTCTGCCTGGACTATGAGGGTGAGCACTATGAGGCCGGGCCGGGGCAGCTGGTCTTTTTTGACTGCCAGAAGCCTCACCACTATTACGCCAAGGCCGACGGGCTGGAGTTTTCCTACGTGCACATCGATGGGGCCAATGCCCACGAGCTGTGCCAGTATATCAACCATAACAACGGCATCCTGATCGACGGGAAAAACAATGCACAGGTCGCCCGGGAGATCGAGGATATGATCGAGCTGTATGAGTCTGGCATCGGGGAGAGCGTGTTTGCGGTCTCCAGCCGGCTGTATCATCTCATGGCACTGCTGGACGACCCGATCAAATCGACCCGCCTGCGCAAGAACGACGATTTGGTCAGCCGCACGGTGGCCTATATCCGTGCAAATGTCGGCAAGAAGATCACCCTGCATGAGCTGGCGCAGATGGCCGGATTGAGCGACTTCTATTTTTCCCACCTGTTTAAGGAGATGACCGGTCAGTCGCCCACGGAGTTCATCATCTATTCTCGCATTGACCAGGCCAAGGTCTTGCTGACGACCACCAGCCTATCGGTCGGGGAGATCGCGAAGCAGGTGGGCTATGCCAAAAGCAGCAATTTTATTCTGATGTTCCAAAACCGGGTCGGCTGCTCGCCCCTACAGTTCCGCAAGCAGCAGATTTCACGGCAATAGCAGAAAAAACGCGGCAAACGCCGCGTTTTTTTAATGGATGCCATCACACCGGGAATTTGCGAAACTGGCTGGGAGAGAGGCCGACTTTTTGCGTGAACATGTTGGCAAAGCTGGAAGAACTGCCATAGCCGACCTGTAAGGCGATGGACTCGATGGGGATGCGCGTGGTTTTGAGCAGGCACTTGGCCGTATCCAGGCGCACTTTGAGCACATACTCGAGCGGGGCATAGCCGGTCTGTTTTTTGAACATGCGCGCAAAGTGGAAGGGGCTGAGGTTTGCCTGCCCGGCTAGGATATCCAGCGTCAGATGTTCGGAAAAATGCTGTTGGATATAGCGGATGACCGTGTTGACCGGGGACTGCCGGTCGGAGGCCATCACTTCGGGGGCCTCCAGCTCGATGAGCATTTCATAGATCAGCGCCGAGCAGCGCGCATCGCGCGGCGGCTGGTGATAGTGATAGAGCATGAGTAGCTCTTCCAGGCGCGCGCCGACGAGGTCGGCCTGTCGGCCGCGGAAGATAAACTGATCCTGGGTTAAGTAGCGCACGAGCGCACGGGAATTGAGCCCCAAAAAGTGGATGTAGGAAAATTCCAGGCTGTCGGCTGCGCTGTAGTGATGCGGTTCGGTGCAGTCCAACAGGATGAGGTCGCCGCGGGTGGCGCTGCATGTCTGGCCGCGATATTTGATATGGAATTCACCGCCATGGACATAGGCGAGCAGCATTTGGGGATAGCTTTGGCGGTCGATGCAGTAGCCCTGCGTGCAGAAATAGTGCCCAATCCAGACCGGATAGTAAAACAGCTCCTGTGCCTGTTCTGAGGGAGAGAAAAAGTAGTAATAAGAGCCGGGTAGGCAGCCGGGTTCGGTACAGTTCATGGGACGGCCTCCTTTTCGGGTCTATTATACTAGAATTTATAACCCATCGCAAGGGATACTCACTTCTCGCCGCCCGTCGGAATGAGAACAATGGGAATCGCTATATTACAAGGACTGCCATGCGTGCCGGGCATGTAATGTAGTGGCAACGGTTGAAGATGAATTGTCAATGCCTGGCGATAAAATTTTCATCGATTATAAGATCAATAATCAATCGGAAAATGACTATCAGTATAAAGATGGGAGTTTTGAATTAAAAACATTGGATTTAACAGATGAGGACTATCTAACAGGATTTTACGCGCAAGATGGTAATAATTTACCTATTTCTATGATTGCAGGAATTCCTGTAAATGATTTTATAAAAGAATTATTGGATACAGACGGGAAAAATCCAACAATTGAACAAATATATTCGGGTCGGGCGAAACTAACCTTCAAGTGTCGGGCGTTCGCAACCAAATTTA
>ERZ1643250.726-NODE-726-length-32675-cov-8.703096_pt1 | contig 32675 bp, 30 predicted proteins | sample MGYA00579262_ERZ1643250 | MGnify/ENA primary metagenome ERZ1643250 (study PRJEB29033, sample SAMEA4952265) | chicken gut metagenome | biome: Broiler Chicken; feature: Gastrointestinal Tract; material: Caecum | place: Ireland | collected 2018 | study: Broiler...
AAGTAAAATTCCAATAAAATCCAAATAAAAATCTGTGATTAGCCAAATCTACCCCTTGCATTGCCGGGCATCATTTACTATAGTAGGATATGTGTGAGAACATAACAGGAAAAATAAAAGGGGTGTACATATGAGAATATTAGTGGTAAATGATGACGGTATTCAGGCGCCGGGGATCCGGAAGCTGGCGGAGCTGGCCAGACAGTTTGGAGAGGTGACGGTGGCAGCGCCGAAGAGCCAGTGCAGCGGCATGTCCCACCGGATCACGGTAGATCTGGGTATGGAGATTGCGAAGGTAGATTTTCCGGTGGAAGGTGTGGAAGCTTACAGTATTGACGGTACACCGGCGGACTGCGTGAAGCTTGCCATTGGAAATGTACTGAAAGAGAAGCCGGATGTGGTATTTTCCGGTATCAATAAAGGATATAATATTGGCTATGAGATTCTGTATTCGGGGACTGTGGGAGCCGCCATGGAGGCGCTGGTGCACGGTGTGCCGGCCATCGCCTACTCCCAGGATGATACTGCGGACTACGCCGTGGTGGAAAAATATTTCGGGGAGCTGACGGAGATTCTCCTGAAACAGAAGATCGGAGAGGGGCAGATCTGGAATGTGAATTTTCCTAACTGCGCGGCGGAAGAAGTGAAGGGAACCCTTTACGACCGGATTCCGGCGAAGCTGGAGTTCTACCATGACCGCTTTGAACTGGAAAAGATGGATGAGAATATCTATATGGCAAATTCCATTCACAAAAAGAAAAAGAGTGCGCCGGAGGGTACCGATGCAGAGGCGCTGCTTGGCAATTACATTTCTGTGAGTAAATTAAATAGCATTGTCTGAGGAAATGTAAAGCCACGTGTGACGGATATGTATTTGGTTTCTGTTTCCTGACGGATACCGTGCGTTCCTGTTTCCTGTATTCTTTTGCGGTAATATATTACACAAAAAGGATGGATTATTCCCTTTCCTGTGATTTTGTAAATATGTTATGCTATAGGCAAGAAAGTTCTGTCTGTCCGGATGGCGGGACAGCGGATGGCTGGAGAACAGTATGGACAGAATACGGGAGGAGAATTGCGATGAATTTTAAGGAATTATATCAGCCGGTACACACGATTATCGGTGAAGGCTGTATTAACGAGATACCGAGGCATGTGGATCATTTTGGCGGAAAGAAGGCACTGATCGTGACTGATGAAGGTCTGGTGCAGATTGGAACGGTCAAGATGGTGACTGATGTGCTGGACAAGGCAGGAAGGCCTTATGCCATTTTTTCCGATGTAAAACCAAATCCGACGGTATCCATTGTCAATCAGGCGAAGGCGGCTTATGACAGGGAGAATTGTGATTATATCATCGGAATCGGCGGCGGCTCGCCTATCGACGTGGCGAAAGCGGTCAGCATTCTTGCCACCAACGGCGGAAAGATCGAAGATTATAACGGACTGGAGTTGTCGGAGAAAAAGGGACAGCCGCTGATCGCGGTCAATACCACGGCGGGAACCGGTTCGGAGGTGACCAGAGCTTTTGTGGTGACCGACGAGGTGAGAAAGAGTAAGATGCTCATGGTGGACAGCAATTCCCTGGCATACCTGGCTGTCAATGACCCGACTATGATGGTGGGGATGCCTCCGGCGCTGACGGCGGCCACCGGTATGGACGCTCTGACTCACGCCATTGAAGCTTATGTGGCGAACTCACGCTGCCCGTTTACCGATGGTATTGCTCTGGAAGCCATCCGGCTGATCGGCCAATATCTGGAGAGAGCGGTGAAGGACGGAACAGATATGGAAGCCCGTACCAACATGTGCTGGGCACAGTACATGGGTGGCCTGGCATTTTCCAACGCCGGTCTTGGCATGGTACATGCCATGGCGCACCAGCTGGGCGGATTTTATGATACGCCTCACGGTGTGGCCAATGCGATCCTGCTTCCGTATGTGATGAAGTATAATCTGCCATCCTGTCCGGAGCGCTATGCGGATGTGGCACAGGCATTTGGATTTGATGTGAGCAAACTGACGAAGACGCAGGCAGCTTATGCGGCTATTCTCTATATCGAAGAATTGGAGAAAACCATCGGGATTCCGAAGCTGTCTGATACGGCGTTTAAACCGGCAGACGTGGAGGAATTATCGAAAAATGCCATGAAAGATACTGGCATGCCGGAGAATCCACGGAAGGCAACGGTGGAGGATGTGGAGAAAGTATTCCTCAACGCATATTTTGCGTGAGAGCTGTATACCACAAAACAGGAGGAATGAAATACTCCCGTTAAAAGAAGCGGCTGTCGGGAAAACGGCAGTGCGAATAATATAAATAATATAATTGAAGATCGAAAAAGGCATCTGTACTGGAGAGAGGAAGCTTTCAGGGGCCGGAAGGGCCGGGAAAAGAGTTTCTTTGTGACAATCTATGAACGGATGCCTTTTTATTATTTCACAGGGAACTATGTTTTGCAGAAAAGTACGTTTTTGTTATTTCGTAAAGGACAGTATTTTTGTGAAATCATAAGTGTTCTGCGGTAATCTCCCGTGGGGTATGCATAAAATGTGCGGAAATATAAACAACTAGTAATATAAAAATATAAAGCAGGTATGGAAGATAGGATGTGAGGAGGAAGCAGCATGTGTACAGCCATTACTTTTACAGCAAAAGATTTTTATTTCGGACGGACACTGGATGATACGATTTCCCGGGGCGAGGAAGTCATCATCACACCGAGAAATTATCCCTTTGTGTTCCGACATATGGAGACTATGCACAACCATTATGCTGTCATCGGCATGGCCTGTGCGGGAGAGTCACTTTCGGTTCGTCGGGCGTATCCCCTTTACTATGACGCGGTCAATGAGAAGGGGCTTGCCATGGCAGGGCTTAATTTTGTGGGAAATGCGTATTATCCGAAATTTGTGAGAGCGGTATCCGGGAGAGACCATGTGGCGCAGTTTGAGATGATCCCGTGGATTCTGGGACAGTGTGCCAGCGTAGAAGAAGCGAAGAAACGACTGGAGCGGTTGACGGTGACTGATGACGCCTTTGCTGAGAATCTGCCTCCGGCGCCGCTCCACTGGCTGCTGGCAGACAGGGAAAAGGCGGTGGTCGTGGAAGCGGTGAAGGAGGGTCTGCAAATCTATGATAATCCCACGGGAGTCCTCACCAATAATCCGCCTTTTTTGGAGCAGATGTTCCGTCTCAATGATTACATGCATGTCTCCGCCAGGGAGCCGGAGAATCTGTTTTGTGACGGGCTGCCGCTCAAAAGTTACAGCCGGGGCATGGGCGCCCTGGGACTTCCGGGGGATCTGTCTTCCGGCTCCCGGTTTGTCCGGGCAGTGTTTACAAGAATGCATGCCGTACCCGGGGACAGCGAGGAGGACAATGTCGGCCAGTTTTTTCATATTCTGGGGACTGTGGGGCAGACAAAAGGCTGCTGTCAGGTGGGAGAACAGGAGTATGAGATGACCATTTACACGTCCTGCTGTAATACTCGAATGGGAATCTATTATTACACCACATACGGTAATCATCAGATTACAGCGGTGGATATGCACCGGGAGGATCTGGACGGCATTCGTCTGATACGGTATCCGCTGGTCAGCGAAGAGTGTATACACAGGCAGAATTAAAGGATGATCCACACCTGGAAAATGGTAGCTGCATGGAAGAGTAGTCAGCGGGAGTGTGTTCAAAGTATTTTCAAAAAAAGAAGATATAATCTGAAAATAAGACGAGAAAGGGAGGAATGGAGCATGCGGCTTCTGGTTGTGGAGGATGAAAAATCGCTGTCCAGGGCTCTGGCCGCCATACTGGCAAAGAATGGGTATTCGGTGGATACGGTTTATGACGGTGTGGAGGCGCTGGAGTATTTAAAAGGCGGAAATTATGACGGGATGATACTGGACGTGATGATGCCCCGGATGGACGGTTTCGAAGTATTAAAAAAAGTGCGGGAGGGCGGCAGCGCCATCCCCATTCTCATGCTGACGGCAAGAGGAGAGGTGGATGACAAAGTGGCCGGACTGGACGGCGGCGCCAACGATTATCTGACCAAACCTTTTGCCATGAGAGAATTGCTGGCGAGAATCCGCGCCATGACCAGAGACAGCACGGCGGGACAAGACTCCGTCCTGCGAGTGGGAAATGTACAGCTGAACCGGGCGACCAACGAACTGTCCTCGCCAACGGGTAGTTTTCATCTGACCAATAAAGAATTCCAGATGATGGAATATCTCATGAGCCATCCGACCCATTTGATCTCTACAGAACGTTTCATGGAGAAAATCTGGGGATACGACAGCAAGGCGGAGATCAACGTGGTGTGGGTGTACATTTCTTATTTGAGGAAAAAACTGTCGGCCCTTGACGCCGACGTGCAGATCAAGGCGGCGAGAAACGCCGGCTATTCCCTGGAGGTTCTCTCATGATCCGGCGGCTGCGGGTGACCTTTATCGTGGTATCTCTCGCTTCCATGGCGGCAGTGCTGCTGGTGATCCTTGGCGTGGTCAACTGGATGAATTACCGACAGGTGGTGAATGATGCAGACCGGGTCCTGGATATCCTGGCGGAAAATAACGGTACATTTCCGGAGCGGGGAGATCCCGGTGAATCTGTGGGACGGAAAAGGCGGATGGCGCCGCCCGGCATGTCCCCGGAGACGCCCTATGAGAGCCGGTATTTTACCGTATGTTTCGGGGAAGACGGAACGGTTCTGCGGACGGATATGGGAAGGATAGCCGCCGTGGACGAGACGGAAGCGGAAGAGTATGCCCGGAGGATCCGGCAGATGGATGCGGCCAGGGGCTTTCTGAATCAATACCGTTATGTGAAGCAGGATACGGATGACGGGCAGCTGATCATTTTCCTGGACTGCGGCCGGAGTCTTGCCCATGTCCGGAGCTTTCTGGGGGTCAGTGCGGCGGTGGCGGTGACAGGGATGGCAGCGGTATTGCTGCTGCTGGTCCTTCTGTCTAAAAAGGCGGTAAAGCCCTATGTGGAAAGTTATGAGAAACAGAAGCGGTTTATCACCGACGCCGGCCATGAGATCAGGACGCCGCTGACCATCATTGACGCCGACGCGGAGCTGATCGCTCTGGAAACCGGGGAAAATGAATGGGTGGAGGATATCAAAAAACAGATTTTTCGTCTGAGAGATCTGACGGAAGACCTGATTTTTCTGTCCAAGATGGAAGAAAACAACAGGAAGGCCGAGAGAATGGAATTTCCCATATCCGAGGTGGCGGCAGAGACCGCCCGATCCTTTCAGGCGCTGGCGAAGCTCCAGGGCAAAACCTTTGAGAGCAGTATTGAACCGCTGTTATCCTACACCGGAGAGATGAAATCCATCCAGCGGCTGTTTTCTATTTTGCTGGACAATGCCCTGAAATACTCGCCGGAAGGAGGAAAGATTACCTTCCGTCTGGAGAAGCGGGGAAGGAATCTGTGGGTGACGGTCTCCAACACGGCGGAGCCCATGAGCAAAGAACAGATTTCCCATCTTTTTGACCGTTTTTACCGGGTGGATGCCTCCAGGAATTCCGGAACCGGCGGCCATGGCATCGGTCTGTCCATCGCCAGGGCCATTGTAAACGCTCACAAGGGGAAAATTTCTGCCCTCTCGCCCGACGGAAAATCTCTGACTATCCAGGTGATTTTGTAAATATTTCGAAGCTTTTGCTGAATCTCTACGGAGTTTCTGTGGCAGGGTCACAAAAATTTCACAGAAGCAAAGGACTTTTTTAAAGTAAAATTTAACTGGCATTTCTATACTAAATGTACGGACGCTTTCATTGCAGTATGAACGTGTCCGTACATTCATGTGTTAACGGATTTCCTGTTTGGATGGAGACCATTATACAGGTAAAACAGTAGGATCAGAAAGGATGAAATGCCATGGACCTGGTGAAAGATTTTGTACAGAGGATAGTAGGATTTCTGCAGGACAAAATGAGCCGCCTGCGGAAGATGAAGAGAAAGAATAAATGGAAGCTGGCAGGGATTGTTCTGGCGGTGGCGCTGGTGGTCGTTGTGGTGGGACGGCTGGCAGCGGGACGAAGAGGATCCCGCAGTGCGTCGGCGGAGACGACAGTGCAGTCAGCCACGGCTGAGACGGGAAGCATCAGCACAACCGTGGAGGGAACCGGAACTTTGCAGCAGGGAACGGCAGAAAATGTAACGGTACCGGTGGGTATAAAAATTGAAGAAGTTCTGGTGGAAGCCGGCGATGCGGTGACGGCAGGGCAGCAGCTTGCCACGGTGAATACAGCCTCCGTGGCAGCGCAGCTTCTGGAGGTGGAGGAAAACCTTGATGATGTAAAAGATGAGATCGCAGATTTATCTGGTGACGCCGACGAGGAAGGAACCACCGAATATCTGGAAGCTCTGGTGTTAAAGGGACAGAGAAAGGAGCTGCGGCAGGCGAAAAAAGCGCTGAAAGCGCTGTTGGATACAGGCGCCATTGAGGCGGACAGCGACGGGATCATCGGAGAAGTCTATGTATCGGAGAATACAGAGGTATCCAGTTCTTCCGGCAGCTCGGGCACATCTTCCGCTTCCGGCACGTCCGGTATATCCACAGTGACGGCGGCTAACACGGCCGTGACGGCGGCCAATACGGTCATGACAGCCAATGCGGCAAATGTGCAGGCGGCCAGTGCGGCGGCAATGACGCTGTCTTCTGCGGGAACCATAAAGGCGACATTTCTTTCCAGCAGCGGAACCGCCAAGAGTAACAGTGACACGGAAACCACGATCATCCCATCCTGCAATCTGTCGGTGACGGCGCCGGTGACAGGGGCTGTTCCGCAAAACAGTATTACAACAACCGATAAATATACGGGACAGATTTCCTGGAGTTGTAACGAATCTGTATTTCAGGCGGGAACCGCCTATACGGCAACCATTGTGTTGACGGCAAAGTCCGGATATAGTTTCTCATCGGATACAACAAAGGTCAGTATACCAGCTGCTTCCTCTTTCAAGCAGGAAGTGAGCGGCGACGGGAAAACAATGACAATCTCCGCGGTCTTTGCAGCCACGGCGGCAGATGCCACGGGCAGCAGTACCCAGTCCGGTTCCAGTACGGAAACGACCGCCGGTACAGGGAATTCTTCCGGTGCCACCGGCAGCAGCTCCGGCGGAACGACCGCTTCTTCCGGAAACAGCGGTTCCTCTGATACCGGGGGAACCTCCGGAAGTGACAGCAGTTCTGCAGAAAGTACTACGGAAAGTAAAAATTCCGGAGCCAGCGGCAGTACGGACGCGTCCAACAGTACAAACGGTACGGGAGCTGCGGGAGGAAACGGCGCCGGCGGGCAGAGCGGCAGTGGATTTTCCAGAAGCTCCGCGGGCGGATCGGCAGGAAGCGGCAGCGCCGCGGCAGGAACCAGCACAGCTTCCGTCAGCGCTGACTCCACCGGCAGCAGTTCCTCATCCGGGGATGAATACAGTCTTTATGAGGCAGCTGCATTTTCCATTGTCAATGAGGATGAGGCGGTGGTATCCATCCAGGTGGATGAGCTGGATATTTTGTCCGTGAAAGAGGGGCAGACAGCGGCCATTACCATGGATGCCGTGGAAGACCAGGAATTTGAAGGAACGATCACCAAGGTATCCGCAACAGCTTCCGGCGACAGCAGCAGTGCCAAATACCCGGTGGAGATCACGCTGGAAAAGACCGATGATATGCTTTACGGTATGAGCGCTTCCGCCACCATTCAGGTGGACGAGGCGGAAAATGCCGTGCTGATTCCGGTCAATGCTCTGCAGGAAGAGGGAAACAGTACGTTTGTGTATACAGAAAATGACGGGGACGGCAATCTTTCCGGAAAGGTGGAGGTCACTACGGGACTTTCCGACGGCAGTCAGGTGGAGATCACCAGCGGACTGGAGGAAGGCGATACGGTTTACTATCTGCGGACAGGAACGGATTCCGGCGGCAGTGAAGGCACATTTCCATCCATGGGCGGCGGAAAAAACGGTGAGATGCCGTCCGGTGGACGGGGCGGTTCTGAAGGCGGCGGACGGGAAGCCGGCGGCGGTTCCGGCGGGCCGGGAGGCAATCCTGGCGGCTTTGCACAGTAACGGGAGGTGTGCAGATGATTGTATTTGAAGATGTGTCGAAAATTTATCATATCGGTGATGCGGAAGTACACGCCCTCGACCATGCCAGCATCAATATCGAAGATGGGGAGTTTGTCAGCATTGTGGGACCTTCCGGCAGCGGCAAATCTACCATGATGAATATCATCGGCTGTCTGGATGTGGCGGACAGCGGCCGATATCTGCTGGATGGTATGCCCATTGAAGATTATTCAGAGTCGGAGCTGGCAAAAATCCGAAGCAAAAAAATCGGTTTCATTTTTCAGAATTTTAATCTCATCGGCAATCTGACAGCGGAAGAAAATGTGGAGCTGCCTATGGTTTATCAGAAGGTACCCAGAGAAGAGCGGAAAAAAAGAGTGGAGGAAGCCCTGGAAAGGGTGCAGCTTGGCGCAAGGAAAAAACATAAACCCAACGAACTTTCCGGCGGACAGCAGCAGCGGGTGGCCATCGCCCGGGCCATTGCCTCCCGCCCGTCGCTGTTTCTGGCCGATGAGCCGACGGGAAATCTGGACTCCGCCACAGGAAAAGAAATCATGAAGCTCTTTCATGAGCTTCATGAACAGGGAAACACCATTGTCCTCATTACCCACGACGAATCGGTGGCAGAGCAGGCAAGCCGGAGCATCCACATTCTGGACGGAAAAGTATTGGATGATGCCGGCACATTTGCAGGAAGAAAGAAGGTGCGCTTATGATGCAGCAATCGGTAAAAATGGCCTGGAAGTCCATTTCTTCCAACAAAATGCGCTCCTTTCTGACCATGCTCGGCATCATCATCGGTGTGCTGGCCCTTGTAGTGCTTGTATCTCTGGTCAGCGGGGCGACCAGTTCTGTCAATGATCAGATTTCCAGCATGGGCGCCAATCTGATTCAGGTGTCCGTCATGGACGATAAAGATAAGCCTGTCAAACTGTCAGACCTGGAAGATCTGGCGGAAGAAGAGGAGATCAGGGAAACAGCTCCGGTGGCGCAGATCAACAGTACCGCTTCCAGTACTTACGCTGAGGAGACGGCGGTAGTTTACGGCACTACCGGAGCTTACTCAGATATCATGCAGCAGGAATTGTATTCCGGCCGGTTCTTAAAAAACACCGATGTGGATAACCACACCAATGTGGCGGTCATCAACGCGGGGCTGGCCACGGAAGTGCTGGGGAGAATGGATGTGGTGGGAGAAACCATCAAGCTGGATGGCGTTTCCTACATGGTGGTCGGCGTGCTTCAGGCCGATGACAGCGATACGTCCACCACCCAGACTTATGAAGCGTATATTCCTTATACCTCACTGGTCCGCCTGACGGACAGTGTTTCCATGGAAATCACTTCTTTTTACGTGTCGGCTGTCAGTGAGGAGAGCATGGACCCGGCGGAGGAAGTGGTGACGGAAATGCTCATGGAGCGGTTTGATCAGGACGAAGACGCATTTACGGTTATCAATCAGTCCACCATCATGGAAGCCATGGAGAGCGTCAACTCGATTTTAAGCCTGCTTCTGGGCGGTATTGCCGGCATCTCCCTGCTGGTGGGAGGTATCGGCATCATGAATATCATGCTGGTGTCGGTGACGGAACGGACCAGAGAAATCGGTATCCGGAAAGCCATCGGGGCCGGCCGGGGCGTGATCATGCTGCAATTTCTCATCGAGGCGCTGATGATCAGTCTCATGGGATGCGCCATCGGTATTTTGTTATCCTGGATAACGCTGCAGGTGATTTCAGTGATCGGCAAAGACAGCATGACTTTTGCCCTCTCGCCGGGGGTAGTCTGGATCGCCGTGGTGTTTTCCATCCTGATCGGCGTGGTGTTCGGCATCTACCCGGCCAATAAGGCAGCGAAGAAAAAGCCCATCGACGCGCTGCGGTATAATGGGTGACCTGGCGGTAAAATTCATGTGACTTGTAAAGTCTTAAACGGCAGATTCATACAAATTCATGTATGTCTGCCGTTTTTTGTGTTAAAATAACAAAATATCAAAACAACAAAACCAGGTATACGGTGACAGATTGCGTATGGCGGAAAGATATATTTGTCGGTTCTATACCGCGGTAAGCCGTATATCGGAGAAAGGACAGGAAAATGCAGGCGGACCGGGAGGCGGCGGAACATTTGGTGCAAAATATTCTGGATATGGGAGAAATGCTGTTATCTTCCGGGGCGGAAGTAAAACGGGTGGAAGATACCTTGAGCCGTATGGGCGCAGCCTGCGGTGCGGAAAAGGTAAATATTTTTGTGATCACTGCCAGCATCATGGCGACCATGGAGTTTTCCGGAGGGGTGCGGGTGACCCAGATTCGCCGGATTTCCCGCTCGCCCAAATATGATTTTCGCAGGCTGGAGGCACTGAACCGCCTCAGCCGGGAGTGCTGTACCGGCGGCCTGTTGAGGAAAAGCCTGCACAAAGGCGGTGCAGGAGGAAACGTTCTGGAGAAAAAGCTTCGCGTATGGAAGCAGGGAGAAAATATCCGGGAGCGGTATCTGGGAAGCCTGTTGGTCACCGGCAGTTTTGCCGTCTATTTTGGCGGTAATCTCTCAGACGGACTGGCAGCGGCGGCATTTGCTCCGCTGATCTGTTTTCTGCAGAACCGCTTTGAGCCGTTCTGTCCCAATAAAGTGACTTTCTACAGTATCTGCTCCTTTGTCGCAGGAATCCTGATCTGCGTTTTCTCCCGGTGGACAGGGATGTTCCGGTATGACAGGGTGATCATGGGAGATATGATGCTCCTGCTTCCGGGCCTTGCCCTGATGAATTCTGTCCGGGATGTGCTGGCGGGCAACACTATCTCCGGTATTATGCGGCTGACGGAAAGTCTCATCTGGACCGGCGCGCTGGTGGTAGGTTTCATGGGTGCGATCTGGGTGGTCATATGATAAGAGGTGACAAACAAAATGGAAATAGAAAGTATGGAACTGGCAGCGGCATTTTTCGGCCCTCTGGGTCTGGGAATCCTCTTCCATCTGCGCAGGGGACTGTTATTTCCGGCGGCCCTGGGAGGATTGCTGAACCGGCTCATATTTCTGCTGGTGTCGGAGAACGTGGGCGGAAAAATGTTTCCCTGTCTGGTGTGTTCCATGGTGACTGCGGTTTATGCGGAATGTCTGGCGAGAATATTAAAAGTTCCGGCGACCATCCTGCTGCTGCCGGCCATTGCCACGGCGGCGCCGGGCAGACTGCTGTTTTTTACCATGAGCAGTCTCGTATGGGGATACAGGGCGCAGGCATGGGAGTATGGAATCACCACCGTACAGTATGCCCTGGCAGTAGCTATGGGAATCAGCCTAGTCTGGGCGTTTTTTATGATTGCAGGAAAAATGAGGGAGGAGTTATGGTTGAAAAAGAAATAAGGCACTTCAGCCTGGAGCAGATCTGCCGCTCCGGGCAGTGCTTTCGCATGGAGAATATAGAAGAACATGAAAGTACAGATAGCTGTGAGAGTACAGGGGAACATGGGAATGCAGGTGGACATGTATACAGGATTCTGGCAGGAGATAAATATCTGAAAGTCTGGCAGAACGGCAGTCTCTGTCGTTTTTATTGCAGCGAAGAAGCGTTTGAACAGTTCTGGAAAGACTATTTTGATCTGGAAAATGACTACGGCGCCTACATCGAGAAGGCCAATCCCAATGACGCCTATTTAAACCGTGCCATCGCCTTTGGCTCCGGGATGCGGATTCTCAGACAGGATCTCTGGGAGATGATCGTTTCATTTCTGATCTCCCAGCAGAATAACATCGTGCGGATCCGCCGCTGCATCTCGAATATCTGCGGGAAATACGGAGAGAAAAGAGAGGCGGAAGATGGTGTGATTTATCACACTTTCCCACAGCCGGAGGCGCTTGCCGGCCTTCCGGAAGACGCGCTGAAAGAATGTAATCTTGGTTATCGGAGTAAATATGTGGTGCGGGCGGCCCGCAGCGTGGTGACCGGAGAGTTTGATCTGGAGGCAGTCGGCAGCATGTCCTACCGGAAAGCAAAAGAAGAACTGCTGAAACTCTTTGGAGTGGGAGAAAAGGTGGCGGACTGTATCTGCCTGTTCGGTCTTCACCATCTGCAGGCGTTTCCCATGGACACACACATCAAGCAGGCCATGGCGGAGCATTATAAGAGGGGATTTCCCAATCGGAGATACCGGGGATTCCAGGGTGTGATGCAGCAGTACATTTTCTATTACGAGCTGTGCGGGAAGAAGGAATACATATGAAAGAAATCGGCAGAAAAATATGCATAGTGGAAGACGACAGGGAGATCGTAAAGAATCTGGAAATCCTTCTGACAGAGGAAGGATTCGACGTCCGGGCGGCCGGAAGCAGGAAGGAAGCGCTGCGCCTTTTAAGGGCAGAACATTTTGATCTGATCTTGCTGGATCTGATGCTTCCCGACGGCAGCGGGTATTCCCTCTGCGGCGCCATACGAAAAGAACAGGAGATCCCCATCATCATGCTCACAGCCATGGATGACGAAGCCAGTGTGGTGACAGGATTTGATCTGGGAGCGGATGATTATGTGACAAAGCCTTTTCGGCCCATGGAGCTTTTGTCCCGCATCCGAAATGTACTGCGCCGCAGCGAAAGAAAGCAGACTGTCTGTACTGCTGCGAATCTCTCGTTAGATATGCAGCGGGCCTGTGTGGAAAAGAACGGAAAGGAAATCTTTCTTTCTGCTCTGGAGTACCGGCTGCTGCTGATTTTTTTTCAGCATCAGGGGGACATTCTCAGCCGCAGCCGATTGCTGGAAGAAATCTGGGACATTGCCGGAGATTTTGTCAATGACAATACTCTGACCGTCTATATCAAACGGCTCCGGGAAAAGATTGAGGACGATCCGGCACATCCGGTCATCATTAAAACGGTGCGCGGCCTTGGATACCGGATGGAACCATAAAAATGTTTGGAAGGGGAGAAAATTTCATGTGGCTGTGGAGAAATCCGGAAATAAAAAAACATAGTGCTGTCTGGGGGATTCTGACTGCAGCAGCTGTTGTCGGCGCTGTATGTTTTTGCGGACGGGCAGCGGCCGTCTATGTATTTGCAGTCTGTGCCGCAGCGGGACTTTTGTTCTGGAAATGGACAGAAAAACGATATGAGGACCTTTCGGAACTGTCCGCGCAGCTCAATCAGCTGCTTCACAGCCCGCATCCCCTGCGGTTTGTACCAGATGAGGAAGGAGAACTGGCGCTTTTATCCAGCGAAATCCAAAAGCTCACTCTGCGGCTGGTGGAACAGACGGAGGAGCTGAAAAGAGAGAAGAAATATCTGAAGGATTCTCTGGCCGATGTGTCTCATCAGATTCGCACGCCTTTGACATCCATCCGGATGATCGTGCCGCGGCTTAGCCGGCCGGATCTTCCCGATGCCCAAAGAATGGAGTATGCCAGGGAAATCAGTCGGCTTTTAAATCGTATGGAATGGCAGGTGTCTGTCCTTTTGAAAATCGCCCGTCTGGAATCCGGCACAGTACAGATGGAAAGAAGGAGGGTTAACGTCCGGCAGGCAGCGGAGAAGGCGTGGGAGCCGCTGGCGATTCCGGCAGAACTAAAAAGTATTGCCATAAAAATAGACGCAGAAGGAAATCCCTGTTTTCAGGGTGATCTGGCCTGGACCGTGGAAGCCCTTGGAAATATATTGAAAAACTGCGTGGAATATCTGCCGGCGGGCGGACGGATAGAAATAACTGCCGGTCAGAATCCCATCTATACGGAACTTTGCATCGCTGACAACGGGCCGGGAATTCCGCAGAAGGAGCTGCCTCATCTGTTTGAGCGCTTTTACCGGGGAGCCGGGGCGGAGGCCGTCCCTGGAGAGGATTTGTCTGGCGCCGATACGGCATCGGAAGCACGGGTGGATGAACATGCCGGTATCGGTCTGGCCCTGGCGCAGATGATCATCCGCGAGCAAAATGGCATCATTCAGGCAGAAAATCGCCGGGAAGGCGGCACGGAGTTTCAGATCCGATTTTATCAGAAAGCAAAGTGACAGATTTGTCACCGGGAAGTCACGGAGCTGTCACCGGAGAGATGGTATGCTGTCAGAAGACGGGATGACCAATGGAACGAAGGAGGCAGGATATGGAAATCTTGAGAGTGGAACATGTTTCGAGAATCTATGGAAAAGGGGAGACCGAGGTCCGGGCTTTGGATGACGTATCTTTTACAGTGGAAAAAGGAGAGATGACGGCGGTAGTGGGCCGGTCGGGCTCAGGAAAATCCACGCTGCTGCATCTGATCGGCGGAGTGGACCGTCCGGACGGCGGAAAAATTTTTGTGGAAGGGCAGGAAGTGTATCACCGTTCCCAGAAAGAAATGGCCATCTTTCGACGGAGAAAGGTGGGGCTTATCTATCAGTTTTATAATCTTATACCGGTGTTGAATGTGGTGGAAAATATCACGCTTCCTCTGCGGCTGGACGGACAGAAGATCAATCAGGATTATCTGGAACGTCTTCTTGATATTCTGGGACTTTCCGACCGGAAGAAGCATCTGCCAAAGCAGCTTTCCGGCGGACAGCAGCAGCGGGTTTCCATCGGACGGGCCCTCATTCATGCGCCGGCGCTGTTATTGGCCGATGAGCCCACGGGGAATCTTGACAAAAGGAACAGTCAGGAAATCATGGAACTTTTGAAATATACCAACCGGGAGTGGAAACAGACCACTCTCATTGTCACCCATGATGAGAGTATCGCCCTGCAGGCGGACAGGATCATCCGGCTGGAAGACGGGCATATCGTATCCGATGAAAAGAACCGGTGAGAGGAGGAGAAAAGATGTGGAAAGCTTTTTCTGTCCGGTATATCCGGGAAAATCGTGTGGCGAGCGCTCTTCTGGCAGGAGCCGCTTTTTTATCATCCCTGCTGTTGTCTCTGCTGTACAGCATTGCCTACAACCTGTGGATGGACGATTTGAAACAGCAGCAGGCGGCGGCGGAAGCGGCAGCAAGTCCGCCGGGCGCGCTTATGATACTGTATGCGATGGTGCTGTTCCTGGTCTGCGCGGCGCTGATCGCGCTGTTGCATAACGCCTTTGCCGTTTCTATGGGAAGCCGGATGCATCAGCTGGGGATTTTAAAAAGTGTGGGCGCCACCCCGGGTCAGATCCGGAGTTTTCTCTTGCAGGAAGTCCTGGTGCTGTGCGTGTTTCCTGTTCTGGCGGGAACCGGGACAGGCGTCGGACTCTGTGCGGTGTTTGTCCGGCGGATCATCGCCATGGGCAGGGAAATGGAGCTGAATATACAGTATGATGTCGCTTTCGAATATCATATATTGGTTTTTCTGATTTCTCTGGGGACAGCTTTTCTCACGGTATTGTTTTCCGCCTGGATTCCGGCACGAAAACTGGGACGGATGTCACCTATGGAAGCTATTTTTTATGAAGAGGAGCCGGAAATAAAAAAAATCCGTGCGTTCCGTCTCACATCGAAATGTTTTGGTGTGTACGGGGAGCTGGCAGGGAAATCATTGTTTTCCAGGAGAAAATCCATGAGAACGGCGGGGGCTGCATTATTTCTTTCCTTTCTGGGCTTTTTTCTCTTTTTAAGCGGAGAAACCATCTCCGGGCTCAGCACGCAGCACACCTATTTTTCCCGTTTTCGTGATACCTGGGATTATATGCTCAACGTGAACAGATCGTCGGGAGAGGATGTGAACAGGTCATCGGGAGAAGATGAAAATGCAGATACAGAAAATACGATGCTGGCCGAACTGCGGGCGCTGCCGGGCATGGAATCCTGCATCGCCTACGGTCTTGTGGATACGACGGTATCTGTACCGGAGCAGATGCTCAGCGATCCATTGCGGGAGGCCGGTCCGGAAACTCTGCTTGGCGACGCACGGCAGGAGGAAATCTCCGGACAGACAGCCTGGCAGCTGAAGGTACATTTTTATATTCTGGATGACCGGAGTTTTCAGGAATATTGTGAGTCTCGGGACATTTCTTCCGATACAGGAACGGTGCTGGTAAATCTTCTCTGGGATGACCGGAACAGCAGCTACATGGACCGCGCCTATCTTCCATTTCTCCGGGAGAAAGCCGGGACACTGCTGATCAAAGAAATCCCTCTGCGGTATGATGCCTTTGCGGATACCATCCCTGATATCCGCGAGGAGCTGGAACAGAAGGCGTTAAATCTCGTGATGTCCGAGACGGCATTTTCCCGTATCGGAAGCCTGTTTTCAGTCAATGAAACGCATTATGATATGCGGACGGAGAAAAGTTTATCCGGAGAGGAGAGTGACGCGATGGAAGCTTCCATTGAAAATGTGGTATCCGAAAATATAGGATCAGGCATGACGGGAAGCAGTTATACGCTGGAAAATCGCCTGGAAGATGAGCGGGCGGATGCGTCAGCCAGAAAAGGACTGCGTATCGTTATGGGGGTGCTGGCAGGTATCCTCGCCTGCGTGGGTATTGCCGGTATCCTGTCCTCCACTCTGGGGCAGATGTATCAGCGGAAAAAAGAATTTGCCCGGTACTTATCGGTGGGCGTTTCTCTGGATGCGATGAAGAAAATGCTGTTTCTGGAGGCGCTGTTCATTGTGGGAAGGCCGTTTCTGCTGGCCCTGATCATCGATATACCAGTGACAGTTCTGCTTCTTAACGCCGCGCCGGTGACGGCCGGAGAATTTCTGGGGCATCTGCCCTGGGTGCCGATGCTGCTTCTTCTTGCCGTGACGGCAGCCATTGTGGCAGTTTTTTATGCGGCGGCGGCCGGAAAAATCTGCAGGCAGAACATTGTGGAAATTTTAAAAGACGATGCGCTGGTGTAGTATGCCGTGGAAAATTCATGCGGTATGCCAGAAAAAATCCTGCATGCAATATGCCAGGGACAACAATGTGTCATATGCCGGGAAAATTTTTTCTGGAACATTTCCTGAAAATCTATTATAATATGTCTGACAACAGCAGATTGCTGCCGGATTTGTCCGACAGCATAGAACAGACAAAATAGTACCGACATCTGCCCGTATGAGGGAAAGATGTGGTGCGCAGGGAGGATTGACAATGAGTGATTTAATTCAGGAAATGATTTCAAGAAGAAGTGTGCGTAAATATAAACCGGACATGGTTCCGAAGGAGACGATTGATAAGATTATCGAGGCCGGACTTTATGCTCCGAGCGGCATGGGACGGCAGCCGGTGATCATTCTGGCCATCACCAATAAGGAAGTCAGAGACCGCTTCTCGAAGCTTAACGCGGGCATCATGGGCGCGGACGGAACAGATCCATTTTACGGTGCGCCGGTAGTGCTGGTAGTCCTGGCCGATAAAAAGGTACCGACTTATCTGTATGACGGCAGCCTTGTCATGGCCAATCTGATGCTGGCCGCCCATGATCTGGGGATCGGCAGTTGCTGGATCCACAGAGCCAAAGAAGAATTTGAGCAGAAGGAAGGAAAAGAACTCCTGAAAAGCCTTGGCATCGAAGGAGATTATGAAGGAATCGGCCACTGCATTTTGGGATATGCTGATGAACCTGCCAAAGAGGCTGCGCCTAGAAAAGAAAACCGTGTCTATTATGTAGAGTAGTAGGGAAGGTTCCTCTTCTTGCAGAATACATTTTCTGTGAGAAGAGGATTTTTTCATTTCATAGGAAATTGCATTCCTATGAAATAAAAAACGCTCCGCAAGGATCGCACTGCGGCGGATAGGAAGATGTCGCTTTCGCGACCCGCCGCAGGCGGAGAATCCTGCTTTGCAGGATTCTTTCTTATGCTGCAGTGCTTTCATCGGATACAATACGGGAAATAGACAGTTTGTGAGGATATCATATTGCTGAAATAATTGCAGTGTAAGATAAACGATATCAAAACAGACTTGCAGTTAAATTCGCTATGGCATATTTCCTGTGAATCCGGTATAATGGGGCTGTATTCGGTTATTTTTCAGAAAAAAGGAGTTTAAGGAGGATAAAATGAAAAACAACAAGGATAAATTTAAAGTATATTCCAATGACAGCATGCCAAAGAAGAATCAGCAGGAAGAAGAAATGTCTGTGGAACTGGAAGTGCCGCACGAAGATCTGGTCACAGGACTGTTTGTCACCAGCCCGTATTTTATGGAGATGATGACAGCCCAGGATTTCTTCTATTATCCGGTGGATGTGGAAGCAGAAGAGTCTCTCATGGCTCCGATGCTCAGCCCGGAAGTCCTTCGTGATTTCTTCAGCAACACGGAAATGTTCCGGAAAAGAGAGGGCGTTCCGGCAGCTCTGTTCCTTCATATCCCGGTGGAAGATGAGGAAGAAGAGCAGGAACTGGTATCTATTTTTGACGGCGTCATTCAGACAGAGTTTACGAAGTTTTTCCACACAGTGGTAGCGGTCATGAACCCGGAATCCGCACTGGATGAAACCTTCGAAGATGTATTTGAAAGTCTCATGGATGAGATGGCAGAAAATGGTTATCTGGATAATGTGATCAATAATATTGCTGATTACCTCAGTGATCCGGAAGTAATGGAAGCTGTACTTTTTCCGGAGGAAGATGACGACGAGGAATAAAGGGGGCAGGTATCTATGAGCCGGGGACTGAACCGGGATGAGATCAAGCTCATTGCTATGGGGACTATGCTGCTCAACCATGTGGCAACGGTGTTCATGGAGCCGGGAACCTTTTTCTATGAGCTGTTTCTGGATATCGGGTATTTTACGGCCATCACCATGTGCTATTTTCTGGTGGAAGGCTGGCATTATACGCATTCCAGAAAGCAATATGCGCTCCGTCTGTTTGTGTTCGCGCTGCTTTCCCAGATTCCATTCAGTCTTGCCTTTGCGGAAGGCGGAAAGCTGCAGAATTCTAACCTGAACATGATGTTCACGTTGTTTTTCTGTTTTCTGATTATCTGCGCTTTGAAGCAGATTCCTAACCCGATGCTTGGAAAATGCATCGCCCTCTTTCTGACCTTCTGCACTATTTTCTGTGACTGGGCAGTGTTTGCCGCGGTGTTTACATGGCTCTTTGTCTGGGCGGAAGGCTCAGAAGAGAAAAAACGTTCCGCCTATCTCTGGGCGGTGGGAATCTTCGGTGTCTTCACTCTGCTCTCGGGCATTGGCCGTTTCACACCGGTCGGACTTCTTTTTTATGCGCTGGGAGCGACAGCGGGAGTGGCTCTTTCGGCTTACTGCATTCTGTATTGGTATAATGGAAAACGGATGAAAAAAGGGAAAAAGTTCCTGCAGTGGTTTTTCTATCTGTTTTATCCGGTACATTTGTTGATTCTGGGACTGCTGCGTTTTGCTTTACAGTAACGCGCACGAAGAAGCCTGGCGACAAAAAATATGGAGAAAAATACGACGAGGAGGAAGACAATGAAAAAACGTGTTACAGCTGTACTGCTGGCTCTTCTCATGGTCTGCGGCATGCTGGCTCCGGTGAAAACGGAAGCCGCAGCCTCAGCAGATGATTACAGGGCGGTATGGTTTTCTTACTATGATTATGAAAGTTATTTAAAATCTGCGGGCAGCAACGATGCCTCTGCTTTCACAAGCTTTTTCCGTAAAGTAGTGAGCAAATGTAAGACACGGGGAATGAACAGAATCATCGTTCAGGTACGCCCGACCGGCGATGCCATCTATGATTCTGATATTTTCCCGACTTCCGCATACATTTCCGGCAAACAGGGCAGGGATGTTTCCTACGATCCGCTTTCCATCATGGTGGAAGAAGCCCACAGACAGGGACTTGCCATTGAAGCATGGATCAATCCGTACCGGGTATCTTTTAACACAAGCTACTCCCAGCTTTCCAAAGACAATCCGGCAAGAAAGTGGCATGAATCCGGCAACGCTTCCGAACGGAGAAATGTATTGTCCTACAACGGACAACTGTATTACAATCCGTCCAAACCGGAGGTCCGTCAGCTGATCATCGACGGCGTGGAAGAAATTGTGCGTAACTATGATGTGGATGGCATACATATGGATGACTACTTTTATCCGAGCTTTTCATCCAGCAATTACAATAAAACCTTTGATGCCCAGGAATACAATGCCTCCGCTGAGAAGAAGAACGGTATGTCCATCAAAAAATACAGACGTAAACAGGTCAACAAACTGGTGAAAGGCATCAAGAGCGCCATTGACGCCATTGATTCAGATGTGGTATTCGGTGTCAGCCCTGCCGGCAACATCGACAGCCTGAACAGCAAATATTCCTATTACGTCAACATTAAAAAATGGACAAATTCTACAAAATTTGTCGATTACATCGCTCCGCAGATCTACTGGGGCTTCTCTCACAAGACTGCGAAGTTTGATAAAATGGTCGACCGCTGGTCTTCCATGGTGGACCAGAGCAAAGTGAAGCTCTACATCGGAATTCCGGCCTACAAAATGGCTCAGCCGTCCAACGGCACCACAAAAGCCGAGAAAAAAGAGTTGAAAGGCAAGACCCTTCTGCGGAAAATGGCCAAATACGTCAACAAAAAGAACGCAAACGGCATTATTGTTTTCGACTATGCTGACCTGGACAAGGCAGCCTGCAAGAAATTGGCTAAATATTTAAAGAAAACATATTAAAAAGCAGAATATTTAATTAATTTTCAGAGTTTAAAAATTGGTGTTTTGAATTTTAATTCAAAGCACCAATTTTTATGTAAAATATGAGATAAACATAAAAAACAAAATTTAATAAAGAAAAAACATCATTACCTTCCGCTTTTTCTGTTAATTTTTACTTTTTTTTTACGAAATCACGGTAGAATCCTTTACTCTGCATTTCTAAAATAAAGATAACATGCATGTGAAGAAAATCTACAAAAATAAAACAGAAAGGGCGAAAGGTAATTTCAGTTATGAGAAAGAATCAATTTAGAGCGTTTGCAGGGATCGCGACATTATCTTTATGTCTTGGCCTTGGAGCAGCGGTAATGCCAGCTACAAGCACAAAAGCAGCAACCGAGCATTGGAATGATGCATCTGAGACAGATGCAGCAGCAAGCTGGAAGAAATATACAAAGCAATGGGATAGCATTAAAAGTAATTATGAAAATGTTTCTATTACACCTGGTGCTGATGCTACTCAGTTAAATTTTGCTTGGTATAGAGAAAAAATTGATGATGGAAATTGGCGAAATCAGGATAAGACAATAATAAAACTGGTTTATGGTAAGAATGCTAAAAATGATGAATTTACCGGAAAGTGCGAATTAATAACAGCGACAGAAGGAAACGGTGTGTCAGACGCCTTAGATGGTAAATATTATTCTAATAAGGTTACCGTTGATGGTTTAAAGGAAAATACCACATATTATTATCAGGTATATTTAGGAGAAAAGTATGACGAAAAAAGTAAGACATGGAGTGCTCAATGGTCAGACTTACAGAAATTCTCCACTCAAGATACGGATGAATTTTCATTCTTATATGTCGGTGACCCACAGATTGGTGCAAGCTCAGGTCAGGTGAATTCTGATGGAGAGACAATGAATCAAGGTGGAAACGATCTGGCAGCAAGAAATGATGGTTATAACTGGAATAAAGTTCTGAATGGAGCAGTAAAGAATCATCCGGATGTTAGTTTCATGATATCTGCTGGTGATCAGGTAAATACTTCAACAAACGAAGCACAGTATGCCGCATATCTCAGCGCAGAGGCACTGACTTCTCTTCCGGTGGCAACTACCATTGGTAACCATGATTCAACTTCTGCACAGTATTCTTACCATTATAATAATCCAAATACTGATAAGATGGTTAAAGATAGTGCAACAAAAGCTGGCTCAGATTATTATTACAGATATGGCAATACACTGTTTATTGTATTGGATACCAATAATTATAACTGTGCTACTCACGAAGAAAATATTAAGACAGCCATCGAAAATAACCAGGACGCCACATGGCGTGTAGTAACTTTCCATCAGGATATCTATGGTTCCGGTTATGATCATTCTGATTCTGACGGTATTGTTCTTCGTACACAGCTGACACCTTTAATGGATAAATATGATATTGATGTGGTTCTTCAGGGACATGACCATACGTATTCCAGAACTTATCAGCTGACCAGCGATGGCGAGAATCATAAGAAATATGATGATAAAAATTATAATAATGATAATAATTTCTTGTTGGAGAATGACTGTTACGAAATTAAGAGCGATGTGAAAGGGGGAACCATCACGAATCCGGAAGGAACTGTTTACTACGAGGCAAACTCTGCAACAGGTTCCAAATTCTACAACTTAATTGGTGTACAGCAGAATTATATTGCAGAGAGAAGCCAGACATGGACTCCTACATACTCTGTAGTAAGCGTAACAGATGACACCTTCTCTGTTACAACCTATGATGCTACAACACAGAAGCCGGTAGCAGGTTCTTCTACTTATACAATTAAGAAAACGGATGAGACACAGAGCCAGCCACAGACTCAGCAGCCACAGCAGCCTACAGTAAATGACAATAATAATTCTCAGACTCAGGCTCCGGCAGCTACAACAACTGCAACATCTCTTAAGAAAGTAAAAGGTGTTAAAGTTACAAATAAAGCTGGTAAAAAAGTAAAAGTAAAATGGAATAAAGTTAATGGCGCAACTGGATATCAGATTCAGTATACTTACAAAAAAGGCTTTAACAAGAAAGTAAAAACAGTTAATGTGAATAAGGCAAACAAGGCTTCTAAGGTTATTAAGAAAATGAAGGTGGGCAAGAAGGTTTACGTGAAAGTACGTGCTTACCAGAATGTAAATGGACAGAAAGTATTTGGAAACTTCAGTAAAGTGAAAAAACTGACCGTTCGTTAGGTGAGATTCCTTATAACATACAGATGGCCGGGATGTTCGAGAGATATCCCGGTTATCTGTTCTATAAATGAGTGCATTATAAAAAATTGATGAATAATTAAAATGGTTTTATAAAAGAAAATGTTTTTTTTAAAAATGGAGTAAGAACATGAATAAAATTAAATTTAATTGGAAAAAAATCACCGCAGCTATAATCATGCTGATTATTTATATCGCGGTGTTAATATATTGTAACAACATTCAAAAAAAAGAATTAATATCTACGGAAGGACAGACTTATGAAAAAGCAGTTGTTACGGAAATTGTCCATGATAATTTGCAGGAAGATGGAAATCGTTATGGTAATCAGGAAGTTATGCTTGAAATTCGAAGTGGCGAATTAAAAGGACAGGAAGTAGAAGCAGTCAGTCCCAACGGTAATCTTTTTGGAGCCAACTGTGTCGAAGGTATGCATGTTATAGCGATGGTTAGTGTCTCTGGTAATGATCAAATTATAAGTGTATATAGTCAGGATAGAACAGCCGCTATCTACGGATTTGTTATTGTTTTTATTTTATGTGTCTGTCTGATTGGAGGCTGGAAAGGCTTCAAGTCTATACTGAGTTTGGCTTTTACCGGAATTACAATTTTCTTTATTTTATTCCCGTTAATATACAGAGGATTATCTCCGATTTTAATGTCAGTAATCATATGTGCTATTGCAACAGTATTTGCTATGATGATGATTGGAGGCTGGTCAACGAAAACAGTGGCGGCAACCATTGGAACAATTTTTGGTGTTATTGCTTCTGCAGTAGCAGCATTGGTATTTGGGTATTTTGCAGGTATTACCGGTTATAATGTATCAGATATAGAGACATTGAATTTTTTAGCACAGGAGACGCCTATCCGAATAGGAGAATTATTATTCTCAGGTATTATTATTTCTGCACTGGGTGCAGTGACGGACGTAGGTGTATCTGTGGCTTCTGCCATTCAGGAAATCCATGAGACAAGTCCAAATCTTGGAAAAAGAAGATTATTTCTCTCTGGTATCCATGTAGGACGAGACATGATGGGGACTATGGTAGATACCCTCATTCTGGCTTATGTAGGAACAGCTTTATCTGCTCTGGTCACAAATTATGCTTATGATTTCAGTTATAATTATATTATCAATGCCAATAACATTGGCATCGAGATCATGCAGAGTCTTGCCGGCAGCTTAGGTATTGTCCTCGCTGTTCCGATCACAGCCTTTGTGGCCGTAGAGCTGATTTACCGGAAACCGAAGACGGAAAAAGCAGTGGCTGACCATTCGGCGCAGGAAGAAAAAGAATCGGAAGGAATCCCGGTATCAGAACATTAAAACAGATAATCCTTCAATAATTTCACATCACAAAAGCTCCCGGAAGCGGTTATGCCATATGTCAGACCGAATAACAGGAAAATAATATTATTTCTGGTTATTCTGAGAAACAGTGCATTAACATTGCTCCCGGGAGTTTTGTTGCTATGATTTAATCATTGGATAAAAGGGCGTATTTTGATTATTTATTCAGCAGTTTCCTGAGTTCTCCTTCTTCCATAGGAATCCGCTTTGCTGCATCGGCTATATTTAATATCCCATCTCTAATCAATTCCAGATAGGTTTCAGTTCTTCCTTCGGTACGTCCTTCTGCCAGTCCCGAATTATGACCTTCTGCCAGTCCAGACTTTCTGCCCAGAATCCATCCCTGCTGTTTGCCCTCGTTAAGAATCGTCTTCGCCTCATATTCCAATATTTTACCACCCATAATGTCTAAAACCTCCTTTTTTACAGTGCCATAGTTGGCACATAAGTTTTCAGCCACTTTTCTGCCCAGGTCAAGAATGGTTCGGCAGATGTATTCGGTAATCGTGCCTTTCCGTGCCATTTGTTCCAGCCGAAAACGTATGTCGGCACAGATGTTTTTTAGATGTTCCCGTTTTTTGGCGTCCCGCTCCATTTCCGGAAATGCATGTTCATAGCAGAAGAGATGGAAAGGAAGAAGGAGCAGAAGATTTTTGTCAAAAAGTTCTTCTAAAGTATAGTCAATGATGTAGATAATCGGTATCTCCCAAGTGACAGTTTTTTCGGGATGAACAATCTTTAACCGGATCTGCAGCTGCCGTGGTGCCGAGGCAGTCTTTCTTAAAAAGAGAACTGCTGATTTTGGAAAGGAAAGAGTGAGGATATCCTCTACTTTCTCGCTGTCTTCCAGGGCAATCTGTGAATCGTATTCAAAAAAGCGCCGGTCCATGGTGGAATCGCTGGTGCTTTGACATTCCAGGTGGTATCGGATGAGATGAATGCCGGATACCGTGAAACTGCTGTCGGTGATCCGTTTGTCACTTTCACCGTTCTGCCGTTCCAGGAAATGCTCGTTGGAGCCAAAGTGGATGGCTTCCTGACCGGAATACCTTTCTCCGAAGATTTCATTGAGGAGCGGATGTATCAGAGACCGGCAGTCATTGAGTATTGTCCGAAAAACATCATCATAAGGTGAGCCTCTTGCAGCCATTATATGCCTCCTTATTGCTGAACAGGTCTCTCCAGGCAGCAAGAAACAAAAAGTTATTTATTTATCGGTCCGTTTCATTTAACAGTTCCTGCAGTTTATTTTCATCCATAGGAATCCGTTTTGCTGCATCAGTAATATTCAATAGTCCGTCTCTGACCAGTTCCAGATAGGTTTCAGTCCTTCCGGACTCTCTGCCAAGAACCCAGCCCTGCTGTTTCCCTTCGTTGAGAATCGTCTTTGCCTCATATTCTAATATTTTACCGCCCATGATATCCAGCACTTCCTTTTTCAGAGTATCATAGTTTGCGCATAAATTCTCAGCTACTTTTCTGCTCAGATCAAGAATGGTCTGGCAGATGTATTCGGTTATTGTGCCTCTCCAAGCCATCCGTTCCAGACGAAAACGTATGCCGGCACAGATGTTTTTTAGATGTTCTAGTAATTTAAGATGCTTTTATTATAGCACTCTTCCGGGAAAAAACAATATAAAAAATATAAAAATAATTTTAATAATATGATTCAGTTCCTTCACCTTTTTGTTGTTCTGAACAGAAAAATGTATTAAAATGATTTTATCAATCTGCCAGTGTGCGGAAGATAAAACGTAAAGAAAGGATTCTGTTATTTATGGAAACAAATGCAAAAAGAGATTCTCAGGAAGCTCCTTATACCCTGGAGGTCTGTGCGGACTGCACGGAGTCGGCTCTGGAGGCGGCAGAAAATGGGGCGACGAGGCTGGAACTGTGCGCCAATCTGGTCATTGGGGGAACGACACCGAGTCTGGAGCTGTTCCGGGAGATCCGGGCAGAGTCGGACATTGATATCAATGTACTGATCCGTCCGCGGTTTGGAGATTTTCATTATACGGACCATGAACTGGCTATTATGTGCCGGGAAATCGGAACATTTGCCAGAGAAGGAGCCCATGGAATCGTAATTGGCAGCCTGCATTCTGATGGCAGTCTGCATGTGCCGCAGATGAAGGAGATGATTGCGGCGGCTGGAAACTGTCATATTACATTGCATCGGGCCTTTGATGTGTGCCGGGATCCTTTTGAAGTGATGGAGCAGGCAGCCGGACTGGGAGTGGATACAATCCTGACATCGGGCCAGGAAGCCAGCTGTCTGGCAGGCAGAGACATGCTGAAGCAACTGATAGAAAAGGCGCCGGAAGGGATGGATATTCTTATCGGCGCCGGTGTGACGCCGGAAGTGATTCGTCAGATTCTTTCTCAGATGCCGGCAAAACATTTCCATATGTCCGGAAAAAAGGTACTGGACAGTGCGATGACATGGCGGAATCCTAAAGTGAATATGGGACTTCCGGGTATCAGCGAGTTTGAAATTTACCGGACGGATGGCGCGGTGATACGGGAGGCGAAAGAAATCCTGGAAAGTAAATGGAGTTAAATTTTAAGAAAGGAGTATTGGGATGAGTCGATTAAAAGAATTGAGAGCATATGTGGATGCTGAACTGCTTAAGATGGAGAATAAAGAGAAAATGATCAGTGCAGTCGCCCATCTTTATGGGGTATCGCTGGCAGCTGCCATGATTGCAAAGAAACGCGGCGAAGATCCGGAACTGGCTTCTATGGCAGCTATGCTGCATGATATGCATGCCTACAAAACAGGTTCCTATGAAGATCATGCCCATAAAGGGGCAGAGCTTGCCAGGACAATTCTGGGAGAACTGGGACTGACCAGTCAGGAGGAGACAGAGGTGATCTGTTCAGCCATTTATCATCATGATGACAAGCTGGTGGTAGATGGGCCGATGGATGAAGTATTAAAAGACGCCGATGTGATTCACCATTGCATGAATGATCTTTCCAAGGCAGTCAAGGAAAAAGAACAGAAGAGATTCGAAGCTCTCTGTGAAGAATTTGGCTTGACTCCGGAAAGTAATGAAAAGTAAATGTTTCAATCAATCTGAGAGGACTTTGAGAAAATGTTATGGTGGTCACGACAGATTGCTGCGGCACACATAAAGATAAAAGAAAAATCCCCGGCGGTTCAACCGGGGATTCCTTATGTGTAAATTGCTTGTATGCGCGGCATACGCGCAAACAAAATTGAATGGATGGGGTTTAATCTACAACCTGAACCTTCATCATGTTGGTGGTTCCGGAACGTCCGATCGGCACACCGGAAGTAATGACAGTGACATCGCCGTCTTTCAGATAACCTTTCTTCTTTGCTGCGGAAATCGCACGGTCAAAGAGAACGAATACTTCCCACTCTTCTTTCAGAAGGATTGGGCGAACGCCCCAGGAAAGATTTAACTGACGACAGACTTTTTCTTCGATGGCACAGCCAATGATATCACAGGCCGGACGATATCTGGAAATCATCCTTGCGGAGAAACCGGATTTGGTAACTGTGATAATAGCTTTTGCATTTAGGTCATAAGCGGTGCTGCAGGTAGCGTGGCAGATAGCGTCGGTCACGCCAGGATTCTCGCTTAAAGTAAGAGCGTTAAAACGTTTCTGATAGTTGATAGCTTTCTCTGCGCGCATGGCAATCTTTGTCATGGTCTTTAAAGCCTCTACAGGGTAGGCGCCGGCTGCAGTCTCACCGGAAAGCATGATAGCGCTGGTACCATCAAAAATTGCATTGGCAACGTCTGTGGTCTCTGCTCTGGTAGGACGAGGATTCTTGATCATGGAATCCAGCATCTGTGTTGCAGTGATAACGATCTTACCTGCGGCACAGACTTTGTGAATGATCATCTTCTGGAGGATCGGTACTTCTTCTTCCGGAATCTCCACACCCATGTCGCCGCGGGCTACCATAACGCCATCGGAAACTTCGATGATCTCATCAATATTTTCGATACCTTCTGCGTTCTCAACTTTTGCGATGATGCGGATGTCTTCGCCGCCGTTCTCTTTTAAGAGTTTACGGATCTGACGGATATCCCCTGCATTTCGTGTGAAAGAAGCAGCGATAAAATCTACATCTTCCTGGATACCAAACAGAATATCGGCTTTGTCTTTGTCGCTTAAGTATGGCATGGAAATCTTCACGCCTGGCAGGTTCACACCCTTGCGGTTGGAAATGGTTCCGCCGTTGATGACCTGACAGTGTGCGTCCTCTCCATCAATGGATAAAACTTTAAGTTCAATAAGACCGTCATCGATCAGGATGCTGGAGCCTACGGAAATGTCTTTGATGAAGTCTTCGTAGGTTACGCTTACGATCTCTTCGGTTCCTTCCACATCTCTGGTGGTCAGACAGAATTCCTGTCCTCTTTCCAGATGGATGCTGCCGTTTTTGAAGGTCTTGATACGAATTTCAGGCCCCTTGGTGTCCAGAAGACAAGCAACAGGACGATGATGTTTGGCTCTCAGAGCCTTTACCTTGTCCATACGTTCTTTTTGTTCTTCACAGGAATTGTGAGAAAAGTTAAATCTTGCCACATCCATCCCTTCGATGATCAACTGCTCAAGAACGTCGTCTTTGTCTGTGGCAGGGCCAAGTGTACAAATAATTTTTGTTTTTCTCATCTTGCAGTACTCCTTGTTAAATGGTTAGTTTTTGCTTGCACTTTCATTGTAAAACAATTCATAAAATTGTCAATGAAAAAAGTTGTAAATTTTCAGCAAATTGTAATTTATATGGTATACTGAGAAAAAGTAAGGTAATGAAAACGTAATTTATTTGTTAAAAATGGAGAGAAATCAATATTGAAAAAAAGAATGGAGGAAGACAAATTGAATAAAATAAGAAAAGATCATTTTAACATGAAAAGAAGAAGAACCATTCTTTTTCTGGGAATGTTATGCGTGGGAGCAGGAGTATTTATGGGAAGGATATCGGCACATGCATGGAAGGTCCCGGACGGATATTCGGTGCCGGAAAAGGTCTCGCAGCTGGCGGTGGTCCGCTATAAGGGAGGGAGCAGGGGACGATTTCAGTTTTACATAAAAAATAAACAGGGAATATGGAAGAAAAAATTTGCCTGTACAGCATGGCTGGGACGCCGGGGAATCGGAAAGAAGAGAGAGGGAGATCAGAAAACTCCCACCGGGCTGTATTCCCTGGATCAGGCCTTCGGTATCCTGCGAAATCCCGGGACAAAGATGCCTTATGTGAAGGTGAACCGCCAGCATTACTGGTGCGGAGATTCCGGCAGCGGATATTATAATCGGCTGATCCGGAAAGATGAGACCGGACACAACTGTGGTGGAGAGCATTTGATTGATTATAAAGGTGTGTATGATTATGCGGTTTCCATTGGATATAATAAAAAAGGGAAACCAGGAAAGGGCAGCGCGATTTTTCTTCATTGCTCCAGAGGCAGAGCAACGGCGGGATGTGTGGCAATTCCCAAAAAGTATATGAAAAAAGTGCTGAAAAAACTGGACCCGGCGTCCAGCCCTCAAATTTTAATCTATGAGTGAAGTCGTACTGTGATATTGACAAACGGTACTGATAATATTAAAATATAGAAACAAAAACTACATTATATAGAATACAAAACAAGAATACGGGCGCAGCCCGGAGAGCAGAATGAGTGGATCATTTTGCGGATAAAATATATTGTAGAGTAAAAGAGGAGAACACTATGGATTATAAAATTATCAGTGACGGATGCTGTGATCTGGGAAAAGATGTGATCGAAAAATATCAGCTGCATGTTATACCGTTTTACATTTCTTTCGATGATGAAACGTATTATAAAGAAATAGAGGAAATTGGAATCCGGGAAGTTTATAAGAGAATGGTGGATAATCCTGATGTGTATCCCAAAACGTCGCTGCCGTCGGTGCAGAATTATATCGATGCGTTTATGCCGTATGTCAAAGAAAATATGCCGGTCATATGCATTTGTTTCACCCCTTCGCTGAGCGGTTCTTACAACAGTGCCTGCAACGCCAGAGACATCGTTTGTGAAGAACATCCGGAGGTGAAGATTACAGTGGTCAATTCAGAGGCGGCAACGGTGTCTCAGGGACTGATGGTTATTGAGGCGGGACGGATGCGCATGGATGGTGTCCCATATGATACCTGTGTCCGGATTCTGGAGGAGATGAAAAAGACTAACCGTATTTTCTTCACCGTGGGAAGCGTGGATTATCTAAAACACGGAGGAAGAATCGGCAAACTGGCGGGACTGGCCACCAGCGCCCTGTCATTAAAACCTCTTATCACCCTGGTGAATGGAGATATTGAAGCTTCGGGGATTGGACGGAGCCGGAAAAAGACTGTGTTGAAGACCATCAGTCTGATGAAAGGATATTTTAAAGATAACGGAGAATCCATGGAGGATTACAGTTTCGCTGTCGGATACGGATATGACATGGAAGAAGGCAGGGAGTTTTATGACAAAGTATGTCAGGATGTCCGGTCCGCCGTCAATGGAAAGGATGTCAGCTTTATTCAGATTGGCGCCACCATCGCCGTTCACACCGGACCTCATGCCATCGGTATTGGAATTATAAAACAATATGAACACTATCTATAATATAGAAGATTTGGATTGTCCATTTTCTCATAGCGCTGCGCTGCAGGAGTTACAAGATTTCTGTGGCGCAGTTTTTCTTTACGGAAAATACCACGAAGCCTCTGGGATATAACAAGTTTTTACGAAAAACTGTACTGTTCAGCAGACCGATTTACGAAAAAACCGGTCACTTTGAGAAAAAATCTACAATGCTTCCCGGAGGGGATTCTTGTCACTCCAATCATCCTGTGATATGATTAGCCTAAAAAACAGAAAAAGGATTGAAATATTATGTGGATAGCAAATAATTGGAAAGAATACGAAGTCATTGATTGCAGTGCAGGAGAAAAACTGGAACGCTGGGGAAAATATATCTTGCTGCGTCCCGATCCGCAGGTTATTTGGGATACAGAGAAAAAAGACAGACGCTGGCGTCATCTTAACGCCCATTATCACAGAAGTAAAAAGGGTGGCGGTCAGTGGGAGTTTTTTGATCTGCCGGAACAGTGGGATCTTCATTATAAAAATCTTACCTTCCATCTGAAACCGTTTAGTTTCAAACATACAGGACTGTTTCCGGAGCAGGCGGTAAACTGGGACTGGTTTTCGGAAAAAATCCGCCGGGCAGGACGGCCGGTGAAAGTGTTAAATCTCTTTGCCTATACAGGCGGAGCGACTCTGGCGGCGGCGGCAGCCGGCGCTGCGGTCACCCACGTGGATGCATCCAAAGGAATGGTTACCTGGGCGAAAGAAAATGCGGCGGCCAGCGGTTTATCAGAGGCGCCGGTCCGCTGGCTGGTGGATGACTGCGTGAAGTTCGTGGAACGGGAGATCCGCCGGGGCAATCACTATGATGGCATCATTATGGATCCACCGTCCTACGGCAGGGGACCAAAGGGGGAAGTGTGGAAGATAGAAGAGAAAATATATCCTCTGGTTCGTCTTTGTGAGAAACTTCTGTCGGAAGATCCGCTCTTTTTCCTGATCAACTCCTATACCACCGGCCTGCAGCCGGCAGTGCTGTCCTATATGCTTGGCAGTGCTGTGGCCAAAAAGCACGGCGGCGTGGTGGAAGCGGAAGAGATCGGTCTGCCGGTCAGCGCCAGCGGACTGGTACTCCCGTGCGGCGCCTCCGGAAGATGGGAGAGCAGATAGAGAAACAACGCAGATGCAGCGTGGAAAGGTGATTTCATGAAAAAAGGCAAAAGAACGGCATTTTATGGGATGTTCCTGGCTCTGGCTCTGGTAGCGGGTTATGTGGAACAGCTGCTGCCCATTAACCTGGGAGTGCCGGGAGTTAAGCTGGGACTCGCCAATATTGTGACCATGGTGCTTCTTTATACCGTGGGAATCCGTGCAGCGGCAGGCATCACTGCCATTCGGATTCTGCTGGCAGGAATTTTGTTCGGCACAGGATTTTCCATTGTATACAGTGCGGCAGGAGCGGTACTGAGCATTCTGGTCATGACAGCTTTAAAAAGTACAAAACAGTTTTCCTGCATCAGCGTCAGCGTGGCAGGCGGCGTTTTTCACAACGTGGGACAGATTCTGGTGGCGATTTTGGTGCTGGAGACCGGCGCGCTGGTCTATTACCTTCCGGTTCTGATTTTGTCCGGTCTGATCGCCGGGATTGTCATCGGAATCCTGAGCGGCCTGCTCATGAGGCGGCTGGCACCGGTGATCCGGGCGGCGGATTTGTAAATCTCTTTGCAGCCCACAGAAGGCTGCTTTACCGAAGACAAGGTATTGATAAAAGTTCTCCTCCTCCACTTCGGCAGACTGGTACCTGGCTGTATTTCGTCAATATAAATCAGACGCCTGCGCTCACAGTCGTCGTCAAACCATATCAATACCTCGTCTTCTCCAAATGC
>ERZ1643250.734-NODE-734-length-32534-cov-5.145940_pt1 | contig 32534 bp, 28 predicted proteins | sample MGYA00579262_ERZ1643250 | MGnify/ENA primary metagenome ERZ1643250 (study PRJEB29033, sample SAMEA4952265) | chicken gut metagenome | biome: Broiler Chicken; feature: Gastrointestinal Tract; material: Caecum | place: Ireland | collected 2018 | study: Broiler...
GCTTTGTCAGCATGCCGCCACCTGATTTCTTCTTATCTTATTCTGAATAATTCTTATCCTCCATTTCCGGAAACGCGGACTGGCTGAAGTACGTTCTTCCCCACTCCACATCCTTCTCTATCCGCTTTCTCAGCTCTTCCAGCGAAGCAAACTTTTTCTCCGGCCTCTCATAGCCGTAAAACCGCACAGTCAGGACTTCTCCGTACAGATTCCGGTCCAGATCGAAGAGATAGGTCTCCACTCCCTTTCTCGTCTCCCCGCCTACTGTGGGCTTGTAACCCACGTTCGTGATGCCTTCAAACCGCTCGCCCGCAATCCATGTCCGTGTGGCGTAGACGCCGTTCGGCGGCAGAAGCTTCCGCTCCTCCGGAAGAATATTGATGGTAGGCATGCCTAAAGTCCGTCCTATCCGGCGGCCGTGCAGGACCTCTCCCGTGACGGAATAGGCGTAACCCAGCAGCTGGTTCACCAGCTCCATATGGCCCTGCTCCAGCTCCCGGCGTATCCGGCTGCTGCTGATTTCTTCGCCGCCGTAGCATGCCTTTTCCACGACCTCCACCTCGTAGCCGCATTCCGCGCTCAGACGTTTCAGAAGCCGGTAATCGCCCCGCCTCTGATAGCCGAAACGGAAATCTGTCCCCACTGCCAGATAACGCACATGAAGCCTCTTCACCAGAATTTCCCGGATAAATTTATCTGCTTCCATATGAGAAATCTCTTCCACAAACGGGCATTCCAGCAGATAATCCACTCCCCATCCCTGCAGCATCTCTCTGCGTTCCTCCGGAAGCAGGAGCACAGGCCTGTCCCCGAAATCAAATGTAAAAATAAGGGGCTTCAGGCCCTCCTGTTTCTTTTTTAGAATCCGCTCTACCAAAAGCTGGTGCCCCTGGTGAAGACCGTCAAATTTCCCCAGTGATATGGCTGTCTCTTCTTCTGTCTGAAATTCTGTCGTTCCTCTGATTATCCGCATCATGTACCTATAATATCCTTTTTATGCCTTTGACGATAAAAACATTTTTACCGGCCGGTAGCTGAAGGTTCCGCCGCGCTCTTCCTGCCGTCTGTAGACTCCGACGAAACTGCCGGAAAAATCATAAACCCGCACCCAGTCTTTCTCCGTCTCATGCTCCGAATCATGAAGCTGATCGGAGGTTTCGATGTCCTGCTCGGAAAAAGGATTGCCATTGTGAACCAGCCGGCTGCTTTTTTCTTTCATCCGAATTCCGGGATATGCCGCAAAAACCTGATCCACCGGGATCAGAGCCTCCCCAATTCTTCCTTCCCTCATCAGCTCCTCCACCTGTGAAAGACGCAGGCTGTCCGGCAGGCCAAACCGGTCCACGCGGGTACGCAGCAAGTGCTTCATGCAGCCTCCGCAGCCTAATTTTTCCCCGATGTCCTGACAGAGGGTGCGGATATAAGTGCCGCTGCTGCAAGTCACAGAAAAAGATACCTCCGGAAGGCGGACCCAGTGAATTTTCACATCCAGAATCCTCACCCGGCGGGCTTTTCTTTCCACTTCCTTTCCTTCCCTTGCCAGCTCGTACAGTTTCCTGCCATTTACCTTAAGGGCGGAATACATGGGAGGCACCTGATCATAGTCTCCCAGAAAACTCAGCACGGCTTCCCGCACAGCTTCTTCCTCCACAGCCACAGGCGCGGTGCTTAATATTTTTCCTGATAGATCCTGGGTATCCGTAGTCTGTCCCAGAAGCAGCACCGCCTCGTAGGTCTTTTCTTTCTCGCTCAGCAGGCCGCAGAGCTTTGTGGCATTTCCCAGACATACAGGAAGAACTCCCTCCGCATCCGGATCGAGAGTTCCTGTATGGCCTATCTTTTTCTGTTTTACGATTCCACGGAGCTTCGCCACCACATCGTGGGAAGTGAAGCCCGCTTCCTTATAAATATTCAGTATGCCGTTCATTCTTCTTCCTGTCTTTCGTCAGCCTTCCTCATGATCCTGAAGCTGCTTTTCAATATGTAAAGTCAGATTGTTGACTACATCATAGATACTGCCGTGCATGGTGCAGCCCGCTGCCTTCACATGTCCGCCGCCCCCGAAATAGGAACATACGGCGCTTACATCCACCGGACCGTTGGACCGGAGACTGGCTTTGTACTCCTGGGTTCCCGTCTCATAGAGGAAAATGGCTACCTCCACGCCTGCTGTGACGCGGAGCTGGCTCACGATTCCGTCCAGATCGGAAGGGCCTACGCCATAAAACTCCATATCCTTCTGACGAATCCGGCCTACGATGATCTTTCCGTCCAGAAGCAGGATACTCTCCATCAGCGCGCGGCCGAGGACCTGATTCTGCACGTAGGTCTTCCGGTAAAAGGTTTCTTCTATAATATGTGAAAAGTCGATCCCCTTCGCCATCAGCTTTCCGGCAATCTGCATGGTTTTTTCCGTCGTATTGGTATACTGAAAAACCCCGGTATCATTGATGATTCCCACATAGATGGACTCAGCAGTCTCTTTCGAGATGCGTTCCTCATCCATGGCCTGCCATACAAGCTCGGCAGTGGAGCTGGCCTGAGCGTCAATCCAGTTTTCATCCGCAAATCCGGTATTGGTAATATGATGATCGATACAGAGCGACCGGCCGGCCGTCTCCAGGTACTTCACCGCTTCTCCCAGACGCTCCCTGTCGCTGGCATCCAGCGCGATAAACAGATCATAGGTCTTATCTTCTGTCCAGTCGGTCTTTACCTCTTTCGCTCCCTTTAAGAAAAGGAAATTGGGATTCATGCTTTCCAGATACACATCTACGCTGATTCCGGGAAAATTCTCCCGGATATAGCCGGCTGCCGCCAGACAGGAGCCCGTACAGTCTCCGTCAGGCCGGATGTGGCCCGCAATGGCAACCGTTTTTACATTCTGCAGTTCATTCGTCAGCCTGATCATCCTTATCACCTTCTTTTTCCAAGCTGTCTCTGTTGACATCATCTATCAGTTTGGACATGTGCACGCCATATTCTATGGATTGATCCATGATAAAACGGATCTCCGGCGTATTGCGCAGATTCACAGTGCGCGCCAGAGCACGGCGGATATATCCTTCCGCGCTCCGGAGGCCCTCCAGCGTATCCCGCTGAGCCTGCTCGTCGCCAAGCACGCTGATATAGGCCTTCGCGCTTTTCAGATCCGGCGCAACCTCCACTTCCACCACAGAGGTCATCGGATGAATCCGCGGGTCCTTAATCTCATTCTGGATAATAGCGCTGAGTTCCCGGCGGACTTCTCCGTTGATCCTCGTATTTTTAATGCTGTTTTTTCTCATGCTCTATCTGGGCACCTCCACCATGGTATAGGCCTCTACGATATCCAGCTCCTGAATGTCGTTGAACTTCTCGAACACAAGGCCGCATTCGTAGCCTGCCTTTACTTCTTTCACATCGTCCTTGAAACGCTTCAGGGATGCCAGATTTCCATCGAAGATCTGGGCGCCTTCTCTCGTGATACGGCACTTGCAGCCTCTCTGGAACACACCGTCCAGTACATAAGAGCCGGCGATATTGCCCACGCCGGAGGCCTTGAAGATCTGGCGGATCTCCGCATGGCCAAGGACCTTCTCCTCGTATACCGGGTCCAGCATACCCTTCATGGCAGATTCCACATCGTTGATCGCATCGTAGATGACGCGGTACAGACGCAGGTCTACCTTTTCACGCTCCGCAGTCTCTTTTGCAGTCGCGTCAGGCCGTACATTGAAGCCGATAATGATTGCGTTGGAAGCGGCAGCCAGACTTACGTCGGACTCGTTGATGGCGCCTACGCCGCCATGAATGATCTTTACCACGACCTCTTCGTTGGAGAGCTTCAGAAGGCTCTGCTTTACTGCCTCCACGGAGCCCTGTACATCGGCCTTTACGATAATATTCAGTTCCTTCAGGTTTCCGGACTGGATCTGGGAATACAGATCGTCCAGAGACATCTTCATCTTTGTATCCTCAATCAGCTTCTCGCGGCTTTCCTTTACATAGGTCTCCGCAAAGGTTCTTGCTTCCTTGTCGGTCTCCGGAGAAACAAAGATCTCGCCCGCATTCGGCACATCGTTCAGTCCCAGAATCTCTACCGGCTTGGAAGGACCTGCTTCCTTTACCCGGCGTCCGTTGTCATCCATCATGGCGCGGACCTTTCCGTGGCAGGCGCCTACCGCAATCGGATCGCCCACATGGAGCGTACCCTTCTGCACCAGAACTGTCGCAACCGGACCTTTCCCCTTGTCAAGCTCTGCCTCAATGACAAGACCTCTTGCGCGGCGGTTCGGATTGGCTTTCAGCTCCAGCACCTCAGCGGTCAGAAGAATCATCTCAAGAAGCTGATCGATACCCTCGTGGGTATGAGCGGACACCGGAACAAAGATGGTGCTTCCGCCCCAGTCCTCAGGAATCAGCTCGTATTCCACCAGTTCCTGCTTTACGCGCTCAATGTTTGCGCTGGGCTTATCAATCTTGTTGATCGCCACAATGATCTCGATTCCGGCTGCCTTCGCATGGTTGATAGCCTCGATGGTCTGAGGCATCACGCCGTCATCGGCAGCTACCACCAGAATGGCGATATCCGTGGAGTTCGCGCCGCGCATACGCATGGCTGTGAACGCCTCGTGACCCGGCGTATCCAGGAAGGTGATCTTCTGATCATTGATGGAAACCACATAAGCACCGATATGCTGGGTGATTCCTCCGGCCTCCCGGTCAATCACATGGGTATGCCGGATGGCATCCAGAAGAGAGGTCTTGCCGTGGTCTACATGACCCATAACGCAGACTACCGGCGGTCTCGGTACAAGACTGTCCTCCGGATCTTCCGAATCCTCAAGCATCTTGCCGATGACATCCTCTTTCTCCTCCGGCACCGGATCGAAATTCATCTCCATAGCCAGCTCTCCAGCCGCCTCAAAATCCAGCTCGGAATTTACAGTCATCATCTTGCCTTCCAGGAAAAGCTTTTTAATAATCACAGAAGGCTGGATCTTCATCTTCTCTGCCAGATCATGAATGCTGATCATCTCAGGAATCTCGATTACCTTCGGCGTATTGTCTTCCTTCTTCGGCGCAGGTGCCGCCTTAGGTGCCGCAGAAGCGCCCTTAGCTCCCTTGCCGCCCTTCTGGTTCGGACGATTGCCGCCCTGATTCGGACGACGGCCGCCCTGACCCGGCTTACCGTTCCAGTTATCGTTGAATTTGGTGTTTCTTTCTTTTTTGCTGTCATCATTGCGGTTCTTATTCTCTGCTCTGCGGTTTTCTGACTTACGAAGCTCTACAGGCGCTGCCGGGATATCCATGGCGCGTCTTCCGCCGTCACGTCCCTGGCCGCCTCTTCCATCGCGGTTCTGGTAACCGCCCCGGCCGTCTCTTCCTCCCTGACCGTCTCTTCTTGCTCCGTCACGGCCGTCACGTCCCTGGCCGCCTCTTCCGTCACGGTTCTGATAGCCTCCCCGGCTGTCTCTTCCGCCCTGGCCGTCTCTCTGACCCTGACCATCTCTTCTCTGGCCCTGGCCGTCTCTTCCCTGCGCCGGACGTGTTCCGGACGGACTCTGAGCCGCCGGACGCGCTGCTCCTGCAGCCGCTGGCTTCGCATTCGCGCTCTCTTCCTGAGCCGGCTTCGCCTGCTGCTGAGGCTGAACAGGCTTTACGCTCTGTGCTGCCGCATTCTGGGCCTGAGCCTGTGTCTCTGCCGTCTGCGCCGCAGGCTGAGCGGTTCCCGCTCCTGCTGCCTTTGCTGCCGCAGCCGGACGCCCTGTTCCTGTTCCCGCTGCCGGACGGGCGGCTGCCCCTCCTGCTGCCGGGCGCGCTGCCCCTGTTCCTGCCGCCGGCCGTGCTCCTCCCTGAGCCGGACGCGCCTGCTGAGAGCGGGCTCCCTGCTGCTTCTTCTCTCCCCGGGGAGCTTTGATTCCCGTCTGACTGTTATGGGCATTATATACCGCTATGATTTTTTTCTTTTTCGGCGGAGCCGCGTGGGCTCCTTCCTGCTTTCCTGCCGTCTCTTCCGGTCTGGCAGCCTCTGCCTTCGCCTCTGTCTGTTCCTTTTTCGGGGCGAGGGCTTTTTTCACCATAGCCTCCTGTTCCTCTGAAAGTACGCTCATATGGCTTTTCACCTCCACATTTTTCTCTGCCAGAGCCGCTAACACTTCTTTATTTGATCTGTTCAGTTCTTTTGCCAGTTCATGTACTCTTTTCGACATACTTACTACCTCCCTTATCTGTTATCAGGCTTTTTTCGATGGCCTTTGCAAATCCCTCGTCCAGCACTGCCAGGGATGCTCGAAACTCCTTTCCCATGGCGTGACCCAACGTCTCTTTCTCACCAAAGAAGTACAAGGGCACTTCATAGTAAGTACACATGTTCTGGAATTTTTTCTTCGTGTTCTCTGACGCGGTTTCCGATACGATAACCAGCGCCGCCTTTCCCGCCTTCACTGCATGCTCTACGGAGAATTCTCCGCTCGTGAGCTTTCCGGCTTTCATGGCAAGCCCGATCATCGAATATACCTTATTTTGTGCCAAGCTCATCCAACTCCTTTTCCAGACTGTCGTACACCTCCGGCGGAATCGCTGTCTTCAGGGACCGTTCCAGTCCCCGGTTCTTTCTCGCCTTGAGAAGACATTCCTTCGAGAAGCAGAGATAAGCGCCGCGTCCGTTCTTGCGGCCTGTGGTATCCAGTATGATTTCATCCTCTGCAGTCTTAATGACCCGCAGCATCTCTTTCTTGCTCTTCATTTCCTGGCATCCCACACACTGGCGCATCGGTACTCTTCTATTTGTACTCAATCTCTCACTTCCTGATTCTACTATTTTTTAATTTATATGTTCGGACACAAGGACAGACTGTCTGCCTTACTCTTCCGGAGTTTCCTCCGCGGCCTGCAGATCCGGCTCCTCCGCGCTCTCTGCACGGTCTCCGTCCTCTGCCTCCACGTCATAATCTCCGCTATAGTCTCCATCGTAATCTTCATACTCCGCGTCTTCCGCGTAAGCTTCTTCATCCTGGACCTGGGACTCTTTATACTCCTCGTAATCCTCGTAGTATTCTTCGTCGTCGTCCACGTCCAGCCAGCCCTCGATCTCTCTGGCCTGAGTCTCGCTCTTAATGTCGATCTTAAAGCCTGTCAGTCTGGCTGCCAGTCTCGCGTTCTGGCCTTCCTTTCCGATGGCCAGGGACAGCTGGTAATCCGGAACCACCACTTTTGCGGTCTTCTCCTCCGGGTCTGCCAGAACCGCCACTACCTTTGCCGGACTTAACGCATTCTCGATCAGAATTGCCGGGTTTTCATTCCAGTTGATTACATCAATCTTCTCTCCCCGGAGCTCGTTCACAATGGCGTTCACTCTGGCTCCGTTCATACCCACGCAGGCGCCCACCGGATCTACGTCCGGATCGTTGGACCAGACTGCAATCTTCGTTCTGGAACCGGCCTCACGGGCAATGCACTTAATCTCCACAATGCCGTCACGGACCTCTGTCACCTCGGACTCAAAGAGGCGCTTCACAAGTTCCGGATGGGTTCTGGATACCAGAATCCGCGGTCCCTTTGTGGTATCCTTTACCTCAAGAATATAAACCTTGATACGCTCGGTGGGCTTGAATACCTCGCCTTTTACCATCTCATTCTCATTGAGGATAGCGTCCACCTTGCCCAGATTGATGCTCACGTTGCGGCCCAGGTATCTCTGTACCACACCAGTCACCACATCCTTCTCTTTTCCATAATACTGGTTGAAGAGAACCTTTCTCTCCTCCTCACGGATCTTCTGCAGAATAACGTTCTTCGCGTTCTGGGTGGCAATGCGGCCGAATTCCTTGGACTTAATCTCCACATTCACGATATCGCCCAGCTCGTACTTGGAGTCAATCTCTCTGGCCTTCTCCAGGCTGATCTCCGTCACATCGTCCTCGACCTTCTCCACCACGGTCTTCTCCGCATACACGGAAAACTGGCAGGTTACCGGGTCAATATTGACCTTTACGTTATCTGCCTTTCCAAAATGGTTCTTACAGGCCGTCAGAAGAGAATTCTCTATCGCTTCCAGCAGCGTCTCCTTGCTGATATCCTTTTCCTTCTCAATCTGCTCCAGCGCTTCCAGCAGTTCTGTGTTCATCTTTTTCTTTCCTCCTCGTTTTTCACACGGTTTTCTGTTTATTCCCGCAGGCAGTAAGCCAGGCGGTATTGAACCTAAAAGTCGAACGCGAGACGAATCAACGCGATATTCTCCCGCTCAAAAATCTGCTCTTCTTCCTCTTCCGTCTCGATGGTTACCGTATCCTTATCGTATGCTTTCAGAATTCCCCGGAATTCCTTCTGCTTATTCACCATGCGGTAAGTCCGGATCTCCACCTCTTCTCCCAGGCTGCGCGCAAAGTCACGTTCTTTCTTAAGCGGTCGTCCCAGTCCCGGCGAACTGACCTCCAGAATATAGGATTCCTCTATAAAATCATGTTCATCCAGGAGATCTCCCAGAGCCCGGTTCACAATCTCGCAGTCATCCACTGTGATTCCTCCGGGCTTATCGATATAAGCCCTCAAATACCAGGAGCCTCCCTCTTTCACGTATTCCACATCTACCAGTTCAAAGTGATTGGCTTCCAGAATCGGTTCCAGCAGCTTTTCCGTTTTCTGTTCATACTCTTCTCTCTTCGTCATCGTCTTCCCTTCACTTCATTTCATTTCCGCGGACAGCATGCGCCCTGCGGGGTATTTGACTTTCTTTCCCCTTGCAGCCAGCAGCTTTCTGTTCTCTGCCGAAGTCTGCAAATCATTCCAAAAACAAAGAGTGAACTTTCGTTCACTCTTCGCAGCCACAACTATTACATCTTCTACACTATAGCACGTTATTTTTGAAAATGCAAGGGGTTTTCTGTTAGAAATACGTTATTTACACGTTAATTTCCGCTTTTTCTCCCAGTAAATCCCGGTACTCTTCCAAAATCGGACCCGCCACCTGGCTCAGGAAAGCCTCCACCTGCTCCGGCGCCCGTCCCACATAGCGGGAGGGCTCCATGGTCTTCTTCAGATCCTCCAGAGAAAGTCCGAAAGCCGGATCTGCAGCAATCAGCTCCAGAAGGTTGTTCTCTCTTCCGTTCTCTTTTACATTCCGGCCCGCTTCCATGGAAAGCTCACGGATACGCTCGTGGAGTTCCTGGCGGTCTCCGCCTGCCTTGACCGCGTCCATCATAATATTTTCCGTAGCCATAAAGGGCAGCTCTGCCATCAGGTGCTTTTCGATTACCTTCGGGTATACCACAAGGCCGTCCACCACGTTCAGGCACAGATCCAGAATGCCATCAATGGCAAGGAAGCCTTCCGGAATGGAAAGGCGCTTGTTCGCCGAATCATCCAGGGTGCGCTCAAACCACTGGGTGGCCGAGGTAATGGCCGGATTCAGCGCGTCCACAATCACATACCGGGACAGAGAAGCGATGCGCTCGCTGCGCATGGGGTTACGCTTGTAAGCCATAGCGGAAGATCCAATCTGAGATTTCTCAAAGGGCTCTTCCACTTCCTTCAGGTGCTGAAGCAGGCGGATATCATTGGACATCTTGTGGGCGCTGGCCGCGATTCCTGCCAGCACATTCAGCACACGGGTGTCCACTTTCCGGGAATAGGTCTGGCCGGATACAGGATAGCACTGAGAAAAGCCCATCTTTTCCGCGATCATGGGATCGATTCTGTCGATCTTTTCCCGATCTCCGTCAAAAAGCTCCAGAAAACTTGCCTGAGTTCCTGTGGTTCCCTTAGAGCCCAGAAGCTTCATGGAAGAAATCACATGATTCAGATCTTCCAGATCCAGGCAGAACTCCTGCATCCACAGCGTCGCCCTCTTTCCCACAGTGGTGGGCTGGGCCGGCTGAAAATGCGTAAAGGCAAGAGTCGGCTGGTTCTTATATTTATCCGCGAAGGACGCAAGCTCGCTCAGCACGTTCACCAGTTTTCTGCGCACCAGCTTCAGAGCCTCCGTCATCACGATAATATCCGTATTATCTCCTACGTAACAGGAGGTAGCTCCCAGATGGATAATGCCCTTCGCCTTCGGACACTGACAGCCATAGGCATAGACATGGGCCATAACATCATGGCGCACTTCCTTCTCCCGGGCCTTTGCCACATCATAATTGATATCATCCTGATGGCTTTTCAGCTCATCGATCTGCTCCTGGGTAATAGGCAGGCCCAGCTCTTTTTCCGTCTCAGCCAGAGCAATCCACAGCTTTCTCCAGGTCCGGAACTTCTTATCCGGCGAAAAGATATACTGCATCTCTTTGCTGGCATATCGTTCTGATAAGGGACTTACATATCTGTCTGTACTCATACTCTCTCCTTATATTTTCAGGAATCCGCGCGCCGGTATCTCCATTTGACTTCCGGCACGCAGCTTCCTTTTTCTTGAACTCCTGTTGCTTTTCCAATCCTGTTACTTTTCAAAATTTCCCCGGATATCCTCCGTCGGCGGCTCGAGAGGATACTTCCCTGTAAAGCAGCCGGTACAGTGGGGCAGGCCTCCTATCATTTCGCCCAGCCGCTCCACGCGCAGATATGCGAGAGAATCGGCTCCTATCACCTGGCGGATCTCTTCCTCCGTGCGGTTATAGGCGATCAGCTGTTCCCTGGCCGGCACATCCGTCCCGAAATAGCAGGGATACAGAAACGGCGGTGAGCTGACGCGCATATGCACCTCTTTTGCCCCCGCGTCCCGGAGCATCTTCACGATCCGCCCGCTTGTAGTCCCCCGGACAATGGAATCATCGATCATAATCACGCGCTTTCCATTTACCGCTTCCCGCAGCACGTTCAGCTTCACGCGCACGCTCGATTCCCGGCTGCTCTGTCCGGGCTTGATAAAAGTCCGGCCCACATAACTGTTTTTTACAAATGCAGTTCCGTAGGGAATCCCTGACTGCAGAGAATAGCCGAGAGCCGCCGCGTTTCCCGATTCCGGCACCCCTACCACCAGGTCCGCCTCCACCGGCGCGTCCATCGCGAGAAATTTTCCCGCGAGAATCCTGGACTGGTACACGCTGACGCCGTCAAAATGACTGTCAGGTCTGGAAAAATAGATATACTCGAAAACACAGCGGGCCTCCTGCTCTTTTGGCAGGCAATGGGATTTATCCGACCGGATGCCCTCCGGCGTAATCGTCACGATTTCGCCCGGCTCCACATCACGGACGAACTCCGCTCCAATGGTCTCCAGAGCACAGGTCTCTGAAGCCAGAATATACGCGTGATCCCGTTTTCCGATACACAAAGGCCGGAAACCAAAGGGGTCCCGCGCTCCGATAAGCTTTCTCGGAGACATGACAATCAGGGAATAGGCTCCCTTAATCTTGTTCATGGCCCTGGATACTGCTTCCTCTACGGCAGCCGAATGAATACGCTCCCGGGCGATATGATAGGCGATCACCTCGGAATCGATGGTCGTCTGGAAAATCGCTCCCGTATATTCCAGCTCCCGTCTGAGTTCCGGCGCGTTGATCAGATTCCCGTTATGCGCCAGTCCCAGGGTTCCTTTGATATAATTCAGCACGAGCGGCTGCGCATTTTCCCGTGTGCTGCTGCCCGCAGTAGAATAACGCGTATGACCAAGCCCTATATCTCCCTTTAAGCCCGCAAGCACATCCGGAGTGAAGACCTCGTTCACAAGCCCCATTCCCTTATGGCTCTTCACGATTCCCTTTGGTCCTCTCGTATCGCTGACCGCGATTCCACAGCTCTCCTGTCCTCTGTGCTGCAAAGCAAACAATCCATAATAAATAGCAGAAGCCACATCGCCGCCGTCGAAGTCATACATTCCAAAAACTCCGCACTCCTCCTTCAGCTTCTCCTCTGCCTCATACTGCTCATGAATCATACGCTCGTTCTTCCTTTATGAAATTTTTCTTTTCCTTCCCGCAACCCGGGGCAGAAGCCTCCGGATTCCGGAACGGTTTCGGCAGCGCCGCAGAGCGGAACTGCCGCTGTCTGTCTGAATTTCTGATGCTGCCGGCCGCTGCTTACAGTCCCAGGCGATGGAATACCTCGTTGTAGGCTTCTTCCACATTTCCCAGATCCCGGCGGAAACGGTCCTTGTCCAGCTTCTCATTGGTATTGATATCCCAGAGGCGGCAGGTATCCGGTGAAGTCTCATCTGCCAGAATAATCTGTCCTTTATAACGGCCGAACTCGATCTTGAAGTCAATAAGCTTGATGCCTGCGTTTGCAAAGTAAGCCTTATAAACCTCATTGATCTTGAAAGCATACTTTGTGATTGTATCGATCTCCTCACGGGTAGCCAATCCCAGCGCGATTGCAAAGTAATCGTTGATCAGCGGATCGCCCAGCTCGTCGTTCTTGTAGCTGAACTCCAGAGTCGGCGCCTTGAACTCGGTTCCTTCCGGAACGCCCAGACGCTTGGAGAAGCTTCCCGCTGCCACATTGCGGACAATGACCTCAAGCGGAACGATCTCCACTTTCTTTACTGCTGTCTCGCGGTCGCTGAGCTCCTCGATAAAGTGTGTCGGAATTCCTTCCTTCTCCAGAAGCTGGAACACACGGTTCGTCATGCGGTTGTTGATCACGCCCTTGCCCTGAATCGTTCCCTTCTTCTGTCCGTTGAACGCTGTCGCGTCATCCTTATAATCTACAATTAAAACGTCCGGATCGTCAGTTGTATAAACCTTCTTTGCTTTTCCTTCATACAGTAAATCCAATTTTTTCATCTTCATACCCGTCCTTTTCTGATTTTTACTCAAAACCTTCTGCCTTTTTATTTCCATAAAGGCATTGTTACGTGAAAATTATATACTAAGATTTTTTGAAAAGCAAGGAGGCCGTGCCGGAATCTTATAATATATTCTAATCGATATTCTGCGTCCAGGCTTATATGATACCCGCCGGGCGCAGAGGCATCCGGGTTCTTGACAGATCTTTTTTTCAAATTTATACTTGATATACGGAAAATTCCATTATTTAATCCTTTGATACTGTTAGCGTTGGTGTACAAGGGCAGCCATGGCTCCCGGGAAGGTTCTCCCGGGAACTTACCAATCTTATCCACGGAAAGGAACCGCTTATGAAGCTTCGAATCGGAATTTTAAGCACTGCCTCCATTGTCCCCCGTCTGATTGGCGCGGTCCGCGCCGCGGAAGTCTATTTATCAGACAGCCATTCCCCATGCGAGGGCTTTACAGTCTCCTCCATAGCTTCCCGCAGTCTCAAGAACGCCAGGCAGAAAGCTCTGCTCTGGAATGTTCCAAAGGCACTTGGAAGCTACGAAGAACTGATAGAATCGGGAGAGGCTGATGTCATCTATATCGCAATGATAAACAGCGAGCACTATCATTACGCGAAGCTGGCCCTGGAAGCCGGCAGACACGTGCTCTGCGAAAAGCCCTTTACGCTGGAGCCTTCACAGGCCGAAGAGCTGTTCGCCCTGGCGCGCCGGAAGGGCCTGTTCCTGATGGAAATGCAGAAGGTGGTCTTTCTGCCTGTCGTCCGGCAGATAAAAGATTTGATTCAGAAAGGCGGCTTCGGGCGCATTACCATGGCTGACTTTTCCAGCTCCTTTGATGCCGGGTACAACGGCTGGTTCTTCGACGGGGCAAAAGGCGGAGGCCCGCTCTACGGAAACGCCGGATACAGCCTGCAGCTCATGCAGTATCTGCTGGACTGTTACGCTGCCGAGTGGACCGGACTCTGCACCCGGAGCCAAAGCGGCGTGGAGGATCAGTTTTCCCTGGCAGTGCGTATGGAAAATGACACCTTATACGCCAACAAGACCAGCATCCGTACTGACACAATTCACACCGGATATATTTATGGAGAAAAAGGGTATATCGAACTGCCGGATTACTGGAAAGCACAGAAGGCCATTCTTCATTATAAAGATCGGGAAACCGAAATTCTGGAAGCGCCCTGCGAATATGAGCTGATGTATGAAGTGATCCACGCGGAGCAGTGTATCCGCCAGGGACTTGTGGAAAGTCCTGTTATGACAGAAGAGATGACCGTCCGGGCCGTCCGGGTGCTGCATGAAATTCATAAACAGTGGAATCCCTAAGGAACCGCCGGGAGGCGACACCCTGTATCCCATATCAGCATAATACGGAGAACACATCATGAAAGAATCCGCGTACCGCAAAGCCCTTCTAAAACATGGAGCCGACATACTCTTTTCCCCCAGCATGCAGTCTGAGAAACACTTCCTGCAGCACGGCAGAGTCTCTGTCTTCACTCATTCCATCGCCGCTGCCTGCACCTGTATCTGCATCGCCCGAATTCTGCGGGCCCGGCTGGGTATCCGCCTGAACGAACGGGCTCTGATCCGCGGCGCTCTCCTGCATGATTATTTTCTCTACGACTGGCATATTCCCGACAGAACCCACCGTCTCCATGGTTTCTTTCATGCGCGGCGGGCCTTCGAGAATGCGTCCCGGGATTTCGCCCTGGGAGAAATCGAGCGTGACATGATTCTGCGCCACATGTTCCCCCTGAACCTGACACCGCCTGCCTGTCCGGAAAGCATTCTTCTGTGCATTGCCGATAAGCTCTGCGCCGCGGACGAGACCCTGACCCGCACCAGCAGGTATCGGAAGATCAGCCGTTTTTTCTAAATAAGAAATATGGAATAACTCTTACTGGCATTAGAAAGGCCCCCAAATTACAGATATTCTGCAGCCCCACACCCATATAGTGAGGGACCGCCGTAAAACAGAGCATATACTCTATTTTACGGCGGTCCCTCATTTTTTAATATGTCTTATATCTGCAAAAACGCTTTGCCATTACGCTGTTTTCTCGACCTTTCTCTGCACGGCCTTCACAATCTCCATAATCGGAATAATCAGGATCGCAAGTCCAAGGGCAATCGCATACTCCTCCAGATCAATCGGCGTGAACTGGAACGCGTTTGCGATAAACGGAACCTCGATTACCACCGTTGTCAGAATCAGAGATACAATCATTGCGCCATAGAGGAACTTGTTGTGGTTGGTCAGCTTAAAGATAGAACCACGGCGGCTTCTCATATTCAGAGAATGGCAGATTTCTACCATAGACAGCGTCAGGAATGCCATCGTCGTTCCATCCGGACTGTTCACAAACTCCCAGACACCGCTCTCATAATAATGGCCCAGCAGGTAGGATGCCATCACGAGCACTGTTACAATCAGTCCCTGGAAGAAGACGTCGAAGCCCATACCGCCGGCAAAGATGCCTTCCTTCGGATCACGGGGCTTACGTTTCATGATATCCGCCTCGCTCTTCTCCATACCGAGAGCCAGAGCCGGGAAGCAGTCCGTAATCAGGTTGATCCAGAGCAGGTGTACCGGCTCCAGAATCGTAAAGCCAATCAGGGTCGCAAAGAAGATAGACAGTACCTCAGCCAGGTTGGAAGCCAGAAGGAACTGAATCGCCTTACGGATATTCGCGTAAATCCGGCGGCCTTCCTCTACCGCTGATACAATTGTAGCAAAGTTATCGTCGGCCAGAACCATATCCGCCACGTTCTTTGTAACGTCAGTTCCGGTGATACCCATGCCGACTCCGATGTCCGCGCTCTTGATGGAAGGCGCGTCGTTGACGCCGTCACCGGTCATGGCGGTAATCATGCCCTTTGCTTTCCAGCCCTTTACGATACGAACCTTATGCTCAGGCTGTACACGGGCATATACGGAAAACTCCTCTATCCGGCGGTTGAATTCTTCATCATTCATCTCATCCAGCTGTGCGCCTGTGATGGCCTGATCCGCACTGGAGATGATTCCAAGCTCCATACCAATGGCTACCGCCGTATCCTTGTGGTCTCCGGTAATCATAATCGGACGGATACCTGCCTCTCGGCACTCCACAATCGCATCCTTTACCTCCGGACGGACCGGATCGATCATGCCGGAAAGTCCAAGATAAGTCAGATCCTGCTCCAGCGCTTCCGGCTCTGTGTTTTCCGGAACCGCATCCCAGTCTCTTCTTGCGCAGCAGAGCACACGCAGCGCTTTATCAGCCATAGCTTTATTGGAAGCCAGGATAGAGGCTTTGATCTCCTCTGTCATCGGCACACGCTGTCCGTCCTTCACAGCATAAGTACAGCGCTTCAGCACCTCGTCCGGCGCTCCCTTTGTATACTGAACGATCTGGCCGTCTTTTGTCTGATGAACGGTAGACATCATCTTACGCATGGAATCGAAGGGCGCTTCACCCACACGGGGATATTCTTCCTTGAGCTGCGTCTTCTCATAGCCGTTCTTCGCCGCGTCGTTGACCAGCGCACACTCGGTAGGCTCTCCGACTGCCTGGCCTGCCTCTGCATCCCATTCCGCGTCAGAACAGAGGGCCATGCCAATCTCCAGCTCTTTCTCATCCTCCGCCACATGCTCTACGACGGTCATCTTGTTCTGGGTCAGCGTACCAGTCTTATCCGAACAGATAATCTGGGTACATCCCAGGGTTTCCACCGCCGTCAGCTTTCGAATGATGGCGTTGCGCTTGGACATGTTCGTCACGCCGATGGAAAGCACAATAGTCACCACGGCAGCCAGACCTTCCGGAATCGCCGCTACCGCCAGGGATACTGCTACCATAAAGGTGTCCAGAATCGCGTCGCCGCTGATACCGGATCGCAAAAGTCCTACCGCGAAAATCACAATACAGATGCCTACTACCAGCACCGTCAGGATCTTACTGAGCTGATTCAGCTTCAGCTGCAGCGGAGTCTCCTCATCCTGAGCCTGGGCCAGGGCAGAAGCGATCTTACCCATCTCTGTGTTCATTCCGGTTCCGGTAATGACAGCCTTTCCACGGCCATACACTACAGTGGAGCCCATATACACCATGTTTTTACGGTCGCCCAGCGGAACATCCTTCTGGCCGTCAAGCTGCAGAAGTCCTACAAGCTTGTTGACCGGAACAGACTCTCCCGTCAGAGCCGCCTCTTCAATCTTCATACTGGCACATTCAATGATACGGCCGTCCGCCGGAACTGCGTCTCCCGCCTCCAGCAGTACCACATCGCCGGGAACCAGCTCCTCGCTCTTTAAGGTAACGACCTTTCCGTCGCGCATCACCTTGCTGGTTGCCGCCGCAATTTCCTGCAGAGCCGCAATGGCTGCTTCCGCCTTGCTCTCCTGCACCACGCCGAGAACCGCATTGATAATAACCACGGCCATGATAATGATTACATCCGCAAAGGACTCTCCCTCATAAACCGCTGTGATACCTGAAATGACAGCCGCCACAATCAGAATAATGATCATCGGGTCTGCCAGCTCGTCTAAGAACCGCTTCAGCAGAGAATCCTTCTTTCCCTCCTCCAAACGGTTTCTTCCAAATTCAGCAAGCCTTTTTTCAGCTTCCTGGGAGCTCAAGCCTTCCTCGGAAGAATTCTGCTCCTTCAATACCTCTTCAACGCTTTCCAGATACTCTTTCACGTTTCCTCCTATCCGGACGTCTTTACGTCTCGTTTTCTTCTGTCGTCTGCTGCCTTTTTGCTGTCTGTCCCCACAGTCTATTCGCAGCAGCCGCGTACAGGTTTTATCATATCATTTATTATCCATTTTGTCCAACCTTTGCCTTCTTATGTAAGCAAATCCGGCGGCGGACGGTGGACAGGCTTCCGGCCGCTCTCTCTGCGCTCCATCTGACAATCCTCCTTTTCTCGGTCTTCCTTGTATATTCGTATGTTTCTGCAAAAACCGCACCTGCGTTTCTCTATACCGGGAAAACAAAAAAGACCTATCCACAAGAATTCTCCTGCAGATAAGTCTCGCTGTTTCAAACAAAACCAGGCTTCACGCCATGAATGTTGATTCTGTCACGCCAGAGGCGCCAACTACTCCCTTATGCCTTCTGTTATGCGGTTTTTATCATTTTCATTATCTTACCTTACTTTTCCGGGAAAAGCAAGTTCTTTATACTTTTTTTATATTCTGCATATCAGCCCAGCCGATCCCGCTTCTGTCAAAAAGGAATGTAACTGTTTCATTTTTTCAATTTAGTAAATGAAGCAGCCCCCTTTTCTTCTGCCCGGTTCTACATCTGCTTTCTCACAATCCGGTATTCATCCCCATACTGGAAATAAGGGCAGGTATGAAAACTGCCCTGAATGAAAAGACGCATCTCGTCCTCGTCCAGATCCATTTCGCAGACGTAATAGCCATAGTCTTCATCGTATACATAATTACCGCACAATTCGCAGTTTGATGCTTTATTTTTCTTTTCCGCCATCAGGTATTCCTCCCCGGATACAGTATTCTCTGCATATTTCTCTTTATTTTCTCCGACAGCCGCGTATACTGAATCAGCTCTTCTTCATCGAAACCTCCGAACCGGGCATCATCGAAGTCCTGCTCCACAAGAGAAAGCTCTTCCAGAACCGGCTCCGCCGCCGGAAGGAAGGCAATCCGGAATTTTTTTCCTTTTTCCTCTTTTTCCTTCTCCCGCTCTTTCTTCACTTTTTGCTTCTCTTTCTTTTTCTTCTCTTTCCCGGTTTTTTCTTCCTGCTTCTGCACAGTCAGCTCCTCCTGCTTAATCAGCCCCCGCATGACAAGACGCTGGAGAAGTATCGTAACCGTACGCCGTGGAATTCCTGCAAAGTCCGCCAGCTCCCGTTTGTTTATGATCTCGCCGGAATGGCTCAGACACAAAAGAAGAGAGGCCTCCTGAACCGTCAAATCATTCTTCAGGGCTGCGGCTTCCAGATACCGTTCCAGAAGCTTCCGCTGGCGGTAGATTTCAGACAGGAGTCCTTCTCCGGCAATGGCCTCGGCGCTGACGCCGGAGCGCTCGTCTCCCAGTTTCTTTGTGCCCGGAAGGAGCGGAAAGCCCACACTGCCGTCACCGGCTGCGTCTATCAGAAAACGGTATACCTGCAGACGTTTCTTCTCATATTCCTCTTCGTCCAGTACTTCTCTGTAAAAACTGTGATAATACTCGAAGACTGTAAGCTTCATCTGAATGGTTTTTGCCAGACTGTTCCCCTGGCTGACCAGGGAGCCTTTCCGCTTTACATAATAGTATACCGGAGCACGCAGCGCGCAGAATCTCTCTCCATAGCGGATATATTCCAGATTAAACATAAAGTCCTCGCACCAGCTGATATCCGCGTTCATACGCAGCCTGTGTTCCTGTACGATATTTCTACGGTACAGCTTGTTCCAGAGAACTCCATAATAGAAATCCGCAGGGTTTTCCATCATATGAGCCGCAAATTCTTCCTTTGTCAGCACTCCGTCCTCTTCGATATCTCCTTTTGGCGACACACGCTCTCCAGACACCCGGTAGAAATCCGAGATGACCAGATCGCAGCCATTCTCCTCTGCCGCGCGGACCAGAAGCTTTGTGGCATCCGGCGTAATCCAGTCGTCGCTGTCCACGAACTGCAGATAAGTTCCCTTCGCGTTATCGATAGCCAGGTTGCGGGCTGCCGACACGCCTTCATTTTCCTTATGAATCACACGGACGCGCGTATCCCTCGCGCCGTATTCGTCGCAGATAGCCCCAGAGCCATCCCGGCTTCCATCATCAATCAAAAGCAGTTCATAATCCATATACTCCTGCCCCAGAATACTCTCCACGCAGCGGCGGAGATAGGGCTCTGCATTGTAAACCGGAATAATAATGGAAACGGTCGGATTCATAGCCTTTCTCCTTATACAATTCTCTTAAATTTCTTTTCTATCTCCTGCTTGGTCATGGAAATGATCGTGGGCCGTCCATGAGGACAGTTGTAGGGATTTTCAAGGGTAAGCAGCTCTTCAATGAGGGCCTGCGCTTCCGCCGTGCTCATACGCTGGTTTCCCTTGACCGCCGCCTTGCAGGACATAGAAGCAATCTTATCCAGAACCATCTCTGTATTTTTCCCATTGACGTATTCCAGACTGTCCAGAAGCTCCAGAAACAGGTCCTTTTCCGCCAGCCCAAACAGATTGGCCGGAACCGCGCTGACCGCGTACTCTTTTCCGCCGAAGGGCTCAATCTCAAAGCCAAGCTCTGCGAAATACTCCCGGTACTCCTCAAGTTTCGCGGCCTCCTGCATGGACAGTGTCAAAATCAGCGGCGGGCTCACCATCTGAGAAGTGATTTCTTTCTTTGCCAGGTTTTTTACCGTGCGCTCATACAGCACCTTTTCGTGGGCCGCATGTTGATCTATCATATAAAATTTATCTTCAAACTGAACCAGCCAGTAGGTCTCAAAAAGCTGGCCGATGATGCGGATATCTGATTTGGCCGCCGGATTCAGAAGGCGCTGCTCAAACAGATCCAGCTGCTCGGATTCCTTTATCCGGACCTCCTCCACAAGGGGCTTCTCCATTCCTGCCCCATAGCTTCCGCTCTCCCGGAGAACGCTGCCGTCAGAGGACCGTTCCGCCGGCCGCTCTCCTGAAACCTGCTCTTCTTTTGGCTCTTCTTTTGACTGTTCTTTTGGCTCTTCTTCTGCCGGACAGTTCTCCGCCTGCTGATTCTTCTGCCGGAATTCCTCCGTGACTCTTTTCCTCATCTGAGCCATAAAATATTCCAGATTGCGCTCCTGAGGCGTAGAACCGCTCTGTGCCGGAGATTCCTGAGCTACAGGAGCAGCCTGCGCCGGAGATTCCTGAAATGCGGAAGCGTTCTGCGCCGGAGATTCCTGAAATGCGGAAGCATTCTGCACCGGAGATTTCCGTGCTGTAAAGGCATCCTGCTCTAAAGCCGTCCGCGCTCCGCCGGGCTGTATGCTCTTTTCCGTCTCTTCTTTCTCAGGTTCTTCTGTCAGCTTCACTTCCGGAATCAGTTCCCGCTCCATCAGCCCCTGCCGCACCGTATCCCGGACGAAGCGGTACAGCTCCTCCTGGTTGGAAAAACGCAGTTCCATCTTTGTGGGATGCACGTTCACATCCAGGAGATTTCCGTCTATGGTAAAATGCAGGGCCGTAAAGGGGTATTTGTGCTGCATCATAAAAGTCCGGTAGCCTTCCTCGATACCCCGGGCAATCACATTGCTGCGGATATAACGGCCGTTGATAAAGTAATTCTCATAGCCTCTGTTCCCCCTGGAAATCACGGGTTTTCCGATATAGCCGCAGATGCGCACAGGCCCCTGGACCGCGTCAATCTCAGCCAGATTTGCGGCTACGTCGCGCCCGTAAATATGGTAAATCACATCCTTCAGATTGTGGTTTCCGGAGGTATGAAGCTTCGTCTGCCCGTTATTGATGAACTGGAAAGAGATATCGGGATGGGAAAGAGCGAGACGCTCCACCAGTTCGCTCACATAACCCGCTTCCGTCATGGGGGACTTCAGAAATTTCCGCCGTGCAGGCGTATTGTAGAAAAGACTGCGCACCAGAAAGGTCGTCCCGTCCGGAGCAGCCATCTCCTCCAGCTTTCTCTCCGTTCCGCCTTCAATCACATAGCGGACGCCCACATCGGCGTCCGCTGTCTTGGTAATCAGTTCTACCATGGCAATAGACGCGATACTGGACAGCGCCTCGCCCCGGAACCCCAGGGACGCCACATGAAACAGATCCTCCACTGCCCGGATTTTGCTGGTGGAATGACGCAGAAAGGCTACAGCCACCTGATCCTGTTCAATGCCGCTTCCATTGTCCGTAACACGAATCAGGGAAGTACCCCCGTCCCGAATCTCTACGGTGACGGCTGTGGCGCCCGCGTCTATGGAATTTTCCACAAGCTCCTTGACCACGGAGGCCGGCCGCTCAATGACCTCGCCCGCCGCGATCTGATCTATGGTCTTCTGATCCAGCACCTGTATTCTGCTCATCCGATCACCACCTGTTCTTTATCTTGTTCTGCAGCCGGTAGATGGTATTCAGAGCTTCCAGCGGCGTCATGTTCCCCAGATCCATATCCCGGATTTCTGTGATAATATCATCGTCCTTTACCGTATCAAAAAGAGAAATCTGATCCACGTCCATATCCGGCTCTGTCTCTATGGGAACCGCCTTCGGCTTTACCGAAATATCTGCGGCGCTCAGCTCTTCCACCAGCTCCTTGGCCCGCTGAATCACCGGATCGGGAACGCCGGCCAGCTTCGCCACCTGAATGCCGTAGCTCTTGTCAGCCCCTCCCCGGATGATCTTCCTTAAGAATACGATATCGTCGCCCTTTTCCTTCACAGCGATGCAGTAATTCTTCACGCCGGGAAGCGAACCTTCCAGCTCCGTAAGTTCATGATAATGGGTGGCAAACAGTGTCTTCGCGCCCAGAATTTTCGGATTGCTGATATATTCAATCACGGCCCAGGCGATGGCCAGACCATCAAAGGTGCTGGTCCCCCGGCCGATCTCGTCGAGAATCAGAAGACTGGCAGGCGTGGCATTCCGCAGAATATTTGCCACCTCAGTCATTTCCACCATGAAGGTGCTCTGTCCGGAAGCCAGATCATCGGAAGCGCCCACTCTGGTAAAGATGCGGTCCACGATGCCGATCTTTGCCTTTTCCGCCGGCACAAAGCTTCCCACCTGAGCCATCAGCACAATCAGAGCCGTCTGGCGCATATAGGTTGACTTTCCCGCCATGTTCGGCCCTGTGATGACAGAAATCCGGTTCTGGCTGTTATCCAGCATGGTGTCGTTGGGGATAAACATATCGTTTTCGATCATCTGTTCCACCACCGGATGACGGCCGCCCTTGATCTCAATGAGGCCCTTTTCATTCATGACAGGACGCACATAATGATTCCGCTCCGCCACATAGGCCAGAGAAGCAAATACATCCACCATAGCCACAGCCTTGGCCGTGCGCTGAATCCGCAGAACCTGGGAGGCAATCTTTTCCCGCAGCTCACAGAACAGGCCATACTCCAGGGAAGTCACCTTGTCCTCGGCTCCGAGAATCGTATCCTCCAGCTCTTTGAGCTCCGGCGTGATATAACGCTCCGCGTTTGTAAGGGTCTGCTTGCGCATCCAGGTGTCCGGCACCATATCTTTGTAGGAATTGGTCACTTCCAGATAGTAGCCGAACACTTTATTGTATTTGATCTTCAGATTTTTGATGCCTGTTTTTTCCCGCTCCTCGGCTTCCAGCTTCGCAAGCCAGCTCTTTCCTTCCGTCTTCGCCTTCCGGTAGCGGTCCACATCCTCATGATAGCCGTCCCGGATGATATCGCCGTCCCGGATAGAGATAGGCGGATCGTCCTGAATGGCCGCGGCAATCATGGACTGAATGTCCGAAAGCACATCCAGATCCTCCCGCAGCTCGCACAGAAGCGGCGAATGAAATTCTCCAAGCAGCGTATGGATATGAGGCAGCATCTCCAGGGAGGTCCGAAAGGCAATCAGATCTCTCGGGTTGGCCGTCTGATAACTGATCCGCCCAATGAGACGCTCCAGGTCATAAATGGGATTCAGATACTCTCTGAGTTCCTCCCGGGTAATCACATGGTCATTCAGCTCCGCAATCGCTTCATGGCGCTTTTCGATGTCCGCCCGGTCAATCAGGGGCTGTTCCACCATGCCCCGCAGGGTGCGGGCTCCCATGGCCGTCTTCGTCTTATCCAGAACCCAGAGCAGAGAGCCCCGCTTCTGTTTCTCACGCAGAGTCTCCGTAAGCTCCAGATTTCTCCGGCTGGAGCTGTCAATGATCATGAATTTGCCGATGGTGTAGGGCTGCAGATGGGTCAGATGAGACAGGGTGGTCTTCTGGGTCTCATAGAGGTATTTCAGAAGCGCTCCCGCCGCAATAGTGCCGCAGCTCAAATCATGAAGCCCCAGTCCTGCCAGATTCGACACCTGAAAATGCTCCATCAGGGTATTGCGGCACAGCTCATCGTCGAAATACCAGCTTTCCAGCGGATACACCGCGATGCCAAGCCGGAATTTCAGATCCTCCAGATCCACGCCGCTCATGGAGAAAGCCTCGTTGCAGACAATCTCCGCGGGAGCAAATTTATTGATCTCATCCAGAAGCTTTCTCTCGGAATCCACTTCCGTGACCAGATAATCTCCCGTGGTAATATCTGCCGTGGAAATTCCATAGCGATCCGAGAGATAGACGATGCACATCAGATAATTATTCTTTGTCTCATCTGCCGCAGACAGGTTCGTGCCGGGGGTAACAATCCGCACCACATCCCGGGCCACCAGCCCCTTGGCTTCCTTCGGGTCCTCCATCTGCTCGCAGATAGCCACCTTGTAGCCTTTGGAAACCAGCCGGTTTAAATACCCCTCTACAGCATGATAAGGAACGCCACACATGGGTGCGCGTTCCTCTAATCCACAGCTTTTTCCTGTTAATGTCAGTTCCAGTTCCTTGGATACAAGCTTTGCATCCTCAAAGAACATTTCATAAAAATCGCCCAGGCGATAAAATAAGATACAGTCCTTGTATTGTTCCTTCGTCTTCAGGTACTGCTGCATCATGGGTGTAAGTTCCGCCATGAATTTTCCTTCCTTCCGGTACTCTGCCGTATCAGCCTCAGCTGTTGCTGGATACGGTTCCTGTCTCTGCGTCCACCATCACGACCGCGCCGCTCTTCAAGATGTCTGTCGCGTTAGCCGCGCCGACAATCACCGGAATATCAAGGGTAAGGCCCACAATAGCAGCATGGGAATTGTCTCCCTTCTGCTCGACCACAAGGCCGGAAGCCGCCCTCATCTGAGCCAGCATCTCATTGTTTGTCTCAGGAGCCACAATCACATCTCCCGCGTGGAAATTCTTTTTCAGCTCCTCCGCGTCCTTTACCACACAGAGAGAACCGCAGACCTTTTTCTTTGTAATACCGTTTCCGGTGACAAGTATCCTGCCCGCCACCTGAACCTTAATGAGATTCGTCGTACCGGTCACGCCCAGCGGCACGCCTGCCGTCAAAACGGTCAGATCTCCTCTGGATACGAGTCCCGCGCGCTCTGCGGCCTCCACAGCCCGGCTGAACAGGACCTCCGCCTCCTCTTCCTTTTCAAGGAGAAGCGGCTGTACGCCCCAGTAAAGATTCAGCTGCCGGCAGACATAATCATCCATACAGCATCCGATAATCAGACAGCCCGGATGATGCTTGGACACCATACCCACAGTCCGTCCGGACTTGGTAACCGTAATAATCGCCGCCGCGTGCAGATCCACGGCCGTCGTACAGGTCGCGTGGGATACCGCGTTGGTAATGTCCGGGCGGTCCATAATCGTGCGTCTCTTAAAGCGCGCGTCGTAATCAATATCGGCTTCCGTACGAACGGCAATCTTCACCATCGTTTTTAATGCTTCTACCGGATACTGGCCGTTGGCCGTCTCGCCGGAAAGCATGATAGCGCTGGTTCCCTGATAAATGGCATTTGCCACGTCAGTCGTCTCCGCGCGGGTCGGCCGGGGATTCTTGATCATGGAATCCAGCATCTGAGTCGCTGTAATCACCGGTTTGCCTGTCTCAAAAATCTTCTGGATCAGTTTCTTCTGAATGACCGGAACATCCTCCAGAGGAATCTCCACACCCATATCTCCACGGGCGATCATGATGCCGTCAGACACTCTGAGAATATCATCGATATTCTCTACACCCTGCAGGTTCTCAATCTTGGCAATGATTTTGATATGCTCGCAGTTCTTCTTCTCCAGTATCTTCCGGATCTCAAGAATATCGTCCGCCGTTCTCGTAAAGGAAGCCGCAATGTAATCGAAGCCCTCTTCAATCGCAAAAATAATATCGTCATAATCCTTCTGGCTGATAAACGGCATACTTAAGCTCACGCCCGGCACGTTAATTCCCTTCTTATTGGAAATCACTCCGCCATTCTCAACCACGCAGAAAATCTCTTTTTCTGTCACCTTGCTGACCTTCATACCGATCAGACCATCATCGATCAGAATCGAGTCTCCCGGCTTTACATCCTTTACCAGGTCTTTATAGGAAATGGACACCATGCCCTCGTTTCCAGTGATATCTTCCGTAGTCAGTACGAAACTCTGGCCTTTCTTCAGCTCAACCTTTCCATTTTCCAGATCTCCGGTCCGGATCTCAGGTCCCTTTGTATCCAACAGAAGAGCCACCGGAAGATCCAGCTCCTCCCGCACCTTTTTCACCAGATCTGCTTTTCCCTTCTGCTCCTCATGGCTTCCATGGGAAAAATTCAGTCTCGCCACGTTCATACCGGCCAGCATCAGCTCCCGAATCACCTGCTCGCTGTCAGAGGCAGGCCCTAATGTACAGATAATCTTTGTCTTTCTCATCTTCATACGATTTTCACTCCACTCGTTTTTGCTTTTTGAGCTATTTTCTATTTCTTCTTTCTTCATTACCCGCCCATTATAGCATTGCGAAAAGTCGTAAGTCAAGGATGAGCAGGAGTATGTACAAAGAATTTACACAAGTCCTTTGATGATATCGAAGCAGTCAAAGGTCGCAAAATAATCCTTCGGCGTCTCTGCCCGGCGGATAAGCTGCACGCTTCCGTCCTCTTTTAAAAGAAGCTCTGCGGACTTCAGCTTACCGTTATAATTGTAGCCCATGGCATATCCGTGAGCTCCCGTATCATGAATCACCAGCAAATCACCCTTATCAATCTTCGGAAGCTGCCGGTCAATGGCAAATTTATCGTTATTTTCACACAGGGAGCCTGTCACATCATAAGTGTGGTCGCAGGGCTCGTCTTCTTTTCCCATGACCGTAATGTGATGGTATGCCCCATACATAGCCGGACGCATCAGATTCACCGCGCAGGCATCCACGCCAATATACTCCTTATAGGTATGCTTTTCATGGATTGCCTTTGTCACCAGACAGCCATAAGGTCCCAGCATAAATCGGCCCAGCTCCGTATAGATCGCCACATCTCCCATGCCGGCCGGAACAAGCACTTCCTCATAGACCTTCCGCACACCCTCACCGATGACGCGGATGTCATTGGGCTCCTGATCCGGGCGGTAGGGAATTCCGATTCCGCCGGAAAGATTGATAAAGCGGATGTCAGCTCCCGTCTCCTTCTTCAGCCTGACTGCCAGCTCAAAGAGCACCTTCGCCAGCATCGGATAATATTCATTGGTCACGGTATTGCTGGCCAGAAACGCGTGAAGACCGAAATGCTTCGCGCCTTTCTGCTGCAGAACCCGGTAAGCGTCGAAAAGCTGTTCTGTGGTCATACCGTATTTGGCGTCGCCGGGATTGTCCATAATATCATTGCTGATCTGAAATACCCCGCCTGGATTGAAACGGCAGCTGATGGTCTCCGGAATATAGCCGATGGTTTTCTCCAGGAAATCGATATGCGTATAATCATCCAGATTGATAATCGCTCCGATTTTCGCCGCATAGGCAAATTCCTCCGCCGGCGTATCATTGGAAGAAAACATGATATCCTCTCCCTTTATGCCAAGAGCCTCTGAAAGCATCAGCTCTGTCATGGAAGAGCAGTCGCAGCCGCAGCCGTACTCTCTTAAAATATTGATCAGAAACGGATTCGGCGTAGCCTTTACCGCAAAATACTCCTTATAACCCGGATTCCAGGCAAAAGCTTCCTTCAGGGCCTTTGCGTTTTCCCGGATTCCCTTTTCATCATAAAGATAAAAGGGCGTCGGATAAGTCTTCGTAATCTCCTGCAGCTGTTCCAGCGTCACAAACGGTTTTTTCTTCATCCTATTTCGCTCCTTGTATATTACATTTACGGCCTGACCAGGTTGTGGCCCGCAGTCCGGGCAGACAGGCCGCAGTCTTTGTCAATTTTTTTCCTTGACTATTATAACCATATTTTTTATTATTTGTATAACGAATAATTTTGATTAAAATAATCGATATTTATGATTACAAGACAAAAACAGGCGGCAGGCCGCTCAGAAAGGAAAACCACTGCGGATAGGCTGCCTTTTCAATTCTCTCAGATGGAAACAGGAGGTACCGGCACAATATGGATACTCAGACTCTGAAAACTTTTCTGACTCTTGCTAATGTGAAAAACTTCACACAGACGGCCCGTCTCATGTACATCGCCCAGTCTACGGTAACCAACCGCATCGCGGAGCTGGAAAAGGAAGTGGGAAAACCTTTATTTGTTCGAAGCAAGAAAAATATTTCCCTGACCCGGGAAGGGGTCGTCTTTCTCGATTACGCAAGGCGTATCCTGGATCTGGAAGAACTGTCCATAAAGGAACTGAATTCGCCTGCTTTTTCCCGGACGCCCCTGCGCGTCGGCACCACCAGCACCATTTACGAATGCTATCTGGCTCCGGTTCTCCAGAATATGCTGCAGAAGGAAAACGGTTATGCCATCAACCTTGTCATCAGTCATTCTGTCAATCTTCTTCAGTCCCTGCAGGATGGGCTTTTTGATCTGGTCTTCACTTATGAGCCCCTTCAAAAAACCGGATACCACTGCCATCTTTTCCGAACAGACCGTCTGCTCCTCGTAGCCCTGCCCGAAAGCGTCCGCCAGCGTCCTGCGGTCCGCAAGGAAGAGCTTCCCTCCCTCAACTACCTGTTCTGCAATTTTGCGCTTCAGGAGGTGGGACAGTTTATCCGTGAACTTTTCCCGCCACTGTACCAGTTCTCTTTTGAGATCGACAACAGCACCAAACTGATTGACTATCTTCTGAAAGGCATTGGCTGCAGCTTTCTTCCGGACGGTCTGGTACAGCCTTATCTGGAAAATGGTTCCCTGGCATCCATAGACCTCCTTGATTTTGAGGCTCCCCGCATCAACTGCTACGAATGTTTCCCAGAAGGACGGGAGCCCGCAATTCTGCTGTAGGGCTCCCGTCAGACTGCTTTGCTGTCTCAGGGTATTATTTGCTGCAGCCGCAGGCTCCGCCGTTTGTATCAAATGCCGGGTTGAAGGCATAGAAATTGTTGGAATTCAGCTTATCCTGAACAATCCGGAGCGCTTCGCCGAACCGCTGAAAATGCACGATCTCCCTGGCCCGCAGGAAGCGTATCGCGTCCGCCACATCAGGAGAATCTGCGCAGAGCCGCAAGATGTTATCGTAGGTGAGCCGGGCTTTCTGCTCTGCAGCCATATCTTCATTCAAATCCGCAATGGGGTCTCCCACGGACTGAAACATAGCGGCTGTAAACGGCGTGCCCGAGGCCGCCTGGGGCCAGAGAGCCAGCGTGTGATCCACGTAATAATCATCGAAACCGCTGGCCTTCAGCTCTTCCATGGTCATACTGCGGGTAAGCTGGTGGACGATGGTTGCAATCATTTCAAAGTGGCCCAGCTCTTCCGTACCGATATCAGTTAACAAAGCGGCGCACTCCTTGTACGGCATCGTGTATCTCTGGGACAGATACCGCATGGAAGCTCCAAGTTCCCCGTTGGGGCCGCCATATTGTGTTATGATGGCCTTTGCCAGTTTCGGGTTCGTTTCCTTAATATGAATAGGATACTCCAGCCTTTTTTCATAATTAAACATAGATTTTCACTCCCTCCTTCCTACTGCCAGGGCCACGGCTGATTTACCCAGTTCCAGTACGCGTCACAGTGATGCGCATGTGCTATGGTAAGAGGACCGTAAGTCTTGGAATATTCTTCAACTGCTTCCTGATAAATGCGGTTGTGCTCCTTAAAGTAGGAAAGCGCCTCTACATCATCGGGATGTGTATCCAGATACAAGGACGCGTCTACACACGCGAAACCAGTAAGCATGACCTGCTTCATCAGCTGCTGCCTGGAAAGCTCATTTGTACCACAGGAAGAACTCCTCTGATTTTCCTGATACATCCGGGCGGCAGCATTCCTCTGGGCATTTGCCTTCTGCATCTGTCCGCAGGAACCGCCGCGCATGTTCATCTGGGTATTTGTGGTATTTCCTCTCATCTGCATCTGAGAATTTCCGGCATTTCCACACATCTGCGGCTGCTGGCAGGACATCCCGGGACGCCCATGCTGCTGGCCGGAACAGTTCTGGTTCTGCATCATCTTGCCACACCCCGCTTTCCAAGAAATGGTTTATTCAATTCAGGAAATATCGTTCCGCACTGGAGGGCTTTTTCCAGCTCGTAGGTCTGTCCCCAGAACTGCCAGGGCACATACGCCATGGCCAGCGGCATACTCTGAAGAGCTTCCCTGGAACAGCCCCTTCCGGACATTGCCTGATTTCGACAGTCTGCCATAAGAGACTCCTTTCAATTCTTTGTTTCAGATTATCTTATGTAAAAATCCCGAATGAGTGAGTGGCATATACATGTACATGTATATGCCACTCACTCAGAATCATCGCAAAAAAGAATCTCAGGAATTCTGTTCTTTCTCCACATATACCAGTCCGAAAGCTCCCGGTCCGATATGCGTTCCAATTGTAGCTCCGATCTGCAGACGCTCTGCAAACCGTATGCCCTCTTTGAAAAGACGCTCCTCAAAAATCTCGCTGTTTTCCGTACCATAACTGTAAAGAGAATACGCTGGAAAGCTCTCGTCCAAAGGATGCTCCCCTACCCATTTCAGAATTGCGTTAATAGCCTTATTCTTTCCCAGAGCCTTGGCAACTACCCCGATTTCTCCTTCTTTTGTCACCGTAATAACGGGTTTCAGACGGGCCATATCTCCTACAGCAGCGGCCGCTTTTCCAATCCGTCCGCCCCGCCGGAGATATTCCAGAGTGTCAATCATAGCCACTACCTTGACACGGGATTTGAACTTTTCCAGCTTCTCTGCGATTTCTGCCGCAGACAGGCCCTCCCGCACCAGTTCCAGCGCATAATCTGCCATCACCTTAATGTTATAGGTGGCCGCTCTGGAATCTATCAGAAAGATATGATCCTCACAATCTGCCATCTGACGCGCAAGCTGCGCGGTCTGATATGTACCGCTCAGATGAGAGGAAAGAAGGATACAGATCAGATCGTCCCCCTGCTCTTTTACCTCCTGAAAAATATCAAGAAACACCTGAGGAGACGGCTGAGAAGTCAGCGGGAACTCACCACTCTCTTCCAGCATTTCAAAAAAACTGTTTTTATCCAGATCGATTCCATCCAGATATTCCTTTCCTGCCAGCTCAATCTGAATTGGCACAAATACAAGTCCCTTTTCCCGAATCTCCTCCTGGCAGTAGTCAGAAGAAGAATCTACCAGTATTCTTATCATGTTATCACCTCATCCGCCATATCCGAGATCAGTGTAAACAGCTGTATAATTTCCCCTGCGCGCTGTCTTCCCACTCTGTCCAGAAGTTCTTCCACACAGCTAAGAATTCTTGCATGCTCTTTTTCATACACCCCTGCCTGTTCCATATTGAAGGTAATATACACCTGACGCCGATCCTGAGCGGAGCGTGTGCGAAAAATCAGTCCTTTTTTTTCCATGCTGTTCAGCGTTCTGTTCATCTGAGACTTCAGCATCCGTGTCTCACCGCACAGTTCTGTCGCTGTAAGACTCCCAGGTGCGCCGCTCTTCTGATTCCGATATAAGATTCCGCAGATCAGAAGCTCATAATAGGGCAGTTCACCGGCCAAACGTACGTTATTGACTGTTGTAGTGAGCCGCAGCCAGGCATTCAGTACATCTTCACTCGAAATATCCATCTGAGGATTCTCCTTTCCAAAAATAATAGAATCATACCACCTTCGGGCAGAACGCACACTCCCCGCCCGCAAATTTGTTCACAGTGTAAACAGTTCACACTGTATACTATTTCATATGGGAGCTTTTGTCAAGATATACTTCCGAAAAACACCGTTTATTTACAGCCTGTCAGATGCAAAACAGCCATACCGTCCGAAAACGCTGTATACGTCCCCGGCGGCATGGCTGTCGCTCTGCTGCATCTACAGCTGCGCGCACTGACATACCTGCCAGTGTGCCACTGTCCTTTTCTCTTCCTTCTATTTTTCTACAGAAAACTTATAGCCGGCCTTCAGGTGATAGGTATCTCCTGCCTTTACAATCGTACTCTTGAAATTCTCGTGATGAGTCGCATCCGGAAAGTAATGCGCTTCAAAGCAGGCAGCGCTTCTTACGCCGTATTCTCTGCCGTTCTTTCCTCCCTTTTCTTCCAGGAAATTGGAGGTGTAGAACTGCATGCCCGGCGCGTCGGTGCGTACCTCCATGCGGATGCCGCTCTCCTTTGAATACATGCTTGCGCAAAGGGTATATGCCCCTTCGTCCTTCATCACATAGTTCAGATCATAACCTTTTCCAGCCTGCAGAGACTCATGAGCCTCATTGATACGAGCCCCGATGGCTGTCGGTGTCCTGAAATCCAGCGGCGTTCCTTCTACGCTCCGTATCTCTCCCGTCGGTATCAGTCCACTGTCGGCAGGCGTATAGGCGTCTGCGTCAATCCATACGATCTGATCCAGCACACTGTCAGACTCTTCCCCGTCCAGATTAAAATAGGAATGATTCGTCAGATTGAATACCGTATCCTGGTCCGCTTTTCCTGTGTAGGTAAGCAGAAGCTCATTATCATCCGACAGAGTGTAGGATACTTTGATCTCCGCGTTGCCCGGAAAACCCTGATCTCCATCCGGACTAAACAGGGAAAACTCTACCTGATTATCGTTTACAATCACAGCCTTCCATACACGTCTTCCATATGCCGGCTCTCCACCGTGAAGGTTGTTATTTCCTTCATTTTTCTGAAGCTCATAGGTCTTTCCGGCAATTGTTACCTGTGCACCCCCGGTCCGGTTCGCATTCCGT
>ERZ1643250.736-NODE-736-length-32491-cov-12.359076_pt1 | contig 32491 bp, 41 predicted proteins | sample MGYA00579262_ERZ1643250 | MGnify/ENA primary metagenome ERZ1643250 (study PRJEB29033, sample SAMEA4952265) | chicken gut metagenome | biome: Broiler Chicken; feature: Gastrointestinal Tract; material: Caecum | place: Ireland | collected 2018 | study: Broiler...
ACTGGACCTCATTATGAAAAATTTAGGTATTGACGAAAATGAAGCGTACTTTTTTCATTTGGAACTGTGGCTGTATGTTCACGGTATTGCAACAATGATAGCAACAAATTATCTTGAATGGGACATTGAATTTATTGACAAGGCACTTACCGATGCCTATCAGGGATTAAAAAATCGTTATGTAACAAGGAGTACAGATAATGAATGAAAAAATTTATGAAAATCAAGGCATACGATTGAAATACTATGAATCCAGAAATAGTTTCCAGCCTTTGGTTTTAATTCACGCTCAAGGCGTAGACGGACAAAGTTATGCGAGTGTGGCAAAACAGCTTTCAAAAAAATTTCATATCTATTCGGTTGACTGCTACGGTCACGGCGGCAGTCTGCATAAGCCCGAAGAATATAATATAAAATCTATCGGAGCAGCCATAATAGATTTTATTGAGAATGAAATCGGTCAAAAGGTTTGGCTATTGGGACATTCTTCGGGAGGTCTGATTGCCGCTTATATTGCCGCCGAAACAGAACTCTGTGAAATGCTGATATTAGAAGACCCTCCTTTTTTCGCTTCTCAGGGAGAACGCAGAAAAAGCACATTCAACTATGTTGACTTCTCTACACTTATCTAAATCACACATATTAAATTTTAAGGGATTTTTCTCAATGTTTATGTAATCGGTTGTACCACCGAAAAGGTCTGTATAGTCCTCGGTGGTGCAACCCTTCACAAAGATATGACAAACTCGTTTGTCGTTCTCTGTGGTAATATAAATCCTCTCAACAACGGTTGAAATTAAATTGACAAGTTCCTCCGGCTGTGTGTCCTTTGCATACTCCGCAAAGGACATACAGCTTTTTTCTTACCTCGTTCAGTTCCTGAAGCATAACGGCATTGCCTACCTTGCTTTCCTCAATGCGGACAAGGCCTTTTTCCAGCCTGTCAAGGACTTTGGACAGTTCGGGAGAACTGTACTATGGAGATTTCTGAAGTTATAAAAAGTATTCGTTCCCAACTTAGTTTATCTCAAGAAGGGTTAGCAAGAGGATTACATATGGGATTCACTTCGGTTAATAGATGGGAAAACAACAAATCAAAACCCAATCAGATTGCAAGACACGCTTTGGCAGAACTTTGCAGGAAAAATAATTTAGATCTGGAATTGATAGTATGGGATATTCTTTTAGTGGTCAAATTTCATCCAATCAGGCGATGTATGGATTTCTTCGATCTTGAAAATCAAAAAGCGAATGAGGCTTAAACGGCTTCATTCGCTTTTTTAGTTTTAGGTGGTTTGATTGGGAGACAATATGCCCCAAGATTACGTAGAACGCGTAGCTCTTAACACGACGCAAGTCCATTTGCATTTTTATATTATAACACCAATCGCGCTTAAAGTCAATGGGTTAAAGCATAATTGACGGCTTGTTTTTGTGCAGGTTTGTCAATGATCTATTGCAAACCTACAATTTTATTTTGGGCATTTTGTTTAAAATATATTGACTAATAGATTCTTTATGATATAATATAAAAAAATATCAAATTATAGGAGATTATGGTTATGAAAGGTGATCTCTTTGGTGTAACTCGATTATTCCGAAAGTTCAAAATTAAATCTGTAATTTCGTGTGCAAAGTACTTAGGAGTACTTTGCGCTTTTTTATTTTGAATTATATTTTTGATTATAAAGATATTAGAAGGTGAATGCAATGAAATTATTAAGTAATATGAAGAGAGAAATATCATCGATTAAAAAAATGTTTGATTTTGTTTATACTATAGGAAAGAAAGAATGCTTTTTTGTGGCGCTAATATGCGCATTCACTTCTTTTATGTATCCATTATTGCTTGAATTTAATTATAAAATCATAAATACTATTGAAACAAATTTTAGTGGCGATTTTAAAGCAATTATTATTTTGATTATTGCAATAATTTTAGCATCTGCTATTTTTCAAATAACGAAATATAGTAATCTGCTTTTATTTGAGAAAATGCAAATAAGAGTTGGTACTAAATTGATGAGCAAGGTGTATTCTTTAGTAGGAAGCTTGAAACATAGTTATTTTGATGATCCTGATAATATTGCTAAACTTAAAAGAGAAGTGATGTTTTCCCAAGATTCAATGTTAACCCAAAATGTAGTACATGCCATTTCGTTGATTTGCAATGCGATTTCACTTGTTTTAATATTTCCGGTTGTTTATCGTGCAGGTGTTGAAGTCTTTATAATGATATTCGTAGTGGCGATTGTGTGCAATTTGTTTGAATTTGATGAAGGATATTTGCGGTGGGAACATCAAAACGGTCAAGAAAAAAAGTATATTAAAAGAGATAAAATGAGGTCTTATTTTTATAATAAAGAATCTATTATGGAAATGCGGATGCTTCGTTCTGACAAGTTTATGCAAAAAAACTGGGAGAAGATGAATGAAGCCGTTTATAAAGAGGATTTTTTGTTTGAAAAGAAATTAGATAATCGGAGATTGTTATTTGATGTTTTGCGTATTGTTTTGAATATTATGCCGTTGTTTTATGTATCGTGGAAATTTGGGTTAGGCAATGTTGATATAGCGATAGTATTTATGGTGTGGCAAACGCAGGGACAATTTAACAGTATTATGGCATCAGTTTTTTCGGAATTTAAGGCTGTTCATTATTCTGTACCATATATTGATGAACTGTGTGAATTTTTGGAGAACCATGTTAAGTCTGATGATAAAAATCCAAATAAAAATAACATAATGATAGAACTTAAAAATGTTGATTTTGCATATGCGGCAAATAACAAAGTATTGAAGAATATTAATCTAAAAATATTACCTGGAGAGAAGATCGCTATAATAGGGCCGAATGGTGCTGGAAAAACAACACTTGTTAAAATTTTGGCTAATTTGTATGAGCCCACATCAGGCGAAGTAGTTTATGGATTTGATAAATTAGAGGTAGGAGCTGTTTGGCAAGATTATGTAAAATTTGAATTGTCATTGAAAGAGAGTATTGGATTGGGCGATATTTCCAAAATTGATGATAGAAAACAATTATTAAAGATTTGTGATATGATGGGAATAAATATAAAGGATATGGATCTCGATGATATCATTGGTAGATCATTTGACTCAGAAGGGAAAATACCTTCCGATGGACAATGGCAAAAGATTGCAATAGCGCGTGCAGTGTTCGGGGACAAATTATTTTTGTATATGGATGAACCAACTGCTTCATTAGACCCGATTTCAGAAGTGAATCTTTATTCAGAAATAAAGAAAGCTTTTGGAGATAAGACTGTTGTGTTTGTATCTCATAGAGTTGGGTTTGCTAATCTTGCTGAAAGAATACTGTTTGTAAATGATGGGGAAATAGTAGAAGATGGCAGCCATAAAGAATTAATGGAGAAGAAAGGATTTTATTATAATTTTTATAATGAACAATTAAAATGGTACGAAGGGGTGAAGGAGATATGAAGAAAAATGATCCGTTAAATGCAGTCTTGAAAATCTTTTTTAGCGTTGGAAAAGGTAAATCGATTTGTATTGTTATCATATATTTGATAGTGTCATTAATACCATCTTTATTATTAATACTGAATAGAGATATTTTTGATTCGTTTTCAAATAATATGTTTTCGTTTAAATTTATAAGTGCATTAATGGTATTATACATATCACTCCAGATATTGTCAAAAATATTATCTTTAATTCAAAAAAGACTGATGACAATTATAAGCCATGATATACAGATGAAAATGCAAAAAGAAATCCAAGAAAAAATGTTGAAAATTAATTATCTTGAATTTGACAACTCGGATACGTTTGATTTGATTCAACGTGTATCTAATAATATACCAAGTAAGTGTACATCATCGATTTTTATGATTTTAGATATTATTGGCATAGGTGTTCAAATGTTTACTGCAATTACAATTCTGACAGGTATTCATTGGTCCATCCCAATAATCTTGATTTTATTTACAATCCCATATATTTTTTTATATAAGAAAATGTGTTTTGATAATTATTTCCAAGAGGTAAATCAAGGAAAAAAGCATCGGAAAAATTGGTATTTAATCAAGATGTTATTTGACAAGCATTTCAATAAAGAACTTAAAATATATGATTGTTTTGAATATCTTGGTAATAAGGAAAAATATATCAATGAAGATCTACATCACGAAAATTATATAATAGCAAAGAAATATTCGTTATTGGGAGTAATATTGGATATTGTAAAAAGTTTTGGTAAGGCTGTATGCATGATAATAACTATAGCGTTAATTGTTTATAAAAATGCCAGTATATCTGCATTTACTGTTTTAGTGCAGGCAATGGATTCTATGCAGGAATGTCTAATGAATGTCTTTTCTAAATTTCGAGATTTTGGTTCGTTGCATTTAGCTTTTGACGATTATAAAAAATTTCATGCATTGGATGATGAAATCAATACTGTAACCTCAATACAGTTAGACAGAGATAAACCGCTTATAAAATTTAAAAATGTTAGCTTTAGTTATCCTACTAAAACTAATGCGTTAAATAAAATGAATTTAACTATTCGAGAAGGCGAAAAAATTGCTATCGTTGGTAAAAACGGTAGTGGAAAAACAACATTGGTGAATGTATTGTTAGGTTTTTATAAACCGTTATCTGGTGATATAGAAATTTCGGGAGTAAACTTGAATGATTGTATAAAAGATTTTAGAAGTAGAGTTGTCTACATCATGCAAAATACACCACAATATATTTTATCGATTGAAGATAATATTAAAATGGGAACTAATATAGTTAATTCAAATATTATTGAAATTTTAGGTGTTAATAAAATAATAGATAAAGCACCGGATAGAGAACATACTTTACTTGGTGAAGAAAATGATGATCAATATAATATATCCGGCGGAGAATGGGCCAAATTGGGGATTGCACGTAATACTCAAAAAATAGATCCGGATTTATTCATAATGGATGAACCTACTGCTTCCTTAGATCCGATATCTGAATCAAAAATATTTGAATCATTTAGCAGTATAACAAATGGAAAAACAACCATTTTTATATCTCACCGTTTGGGTATGGTGAGTTTAGCTGATAGAATTATTGTGTTGGATAATGGTGTTATAGTTGAACAAGGTTCTCACGATGAATTAATAAAGCGAAAAGGGCTGTATTATGATATGTATTCGGAGCAAATTCAATTGTATGAAAGGCAGGACGAAATGTGAAAAATGTGATGTTAATCAATCTTGCTTCAAAAGATTGCAGAAGTAATTCTTTCCCGTTAGGCTTATCTTATATTGCTGCTGCTTTAAATTTTTGTAATGTTGAAATTGTTGATTTAAATTATGTTGACAGCGATGAGCTGATTCAAAAGGTTTCAAATAAACATTTTGATGTTGTGGGAATATCGTGCTATACGGGGAATTTTATAGAAGCATCATCTTTAGCCAAAACTATAAAAGAAATCGATGGAAAAAGTTTAATGGTGATAGGCGGTTATCATGCTACTTCGGAATATGAATATATTATTGGTAACCACAATGAATTTGATATTGCAATTCGAGGGCGGGGAGAGATTCCGTTTACTGAATTGATTTGCGCTCTCAGTAATAACCAAGATTTAAATGAAGTACATTCAATAGCGTATAGGAGAAATGGAAATGTTATTGTAACAGCATCAACGAAAACGGTTACTGGAAATTATTTACCTGACCGTAAAAATGAAAATAAATATTTTATATCTTCAGGAAAAGAAAAAATCTCTTGTATAGCAACAATGCGAGGATGCTATTTCAACTGTTCATTTTGCTCTATTAATAGTAATGAATGGACATCGGTTTGCTCAAAGGAATTTATAAAAAAAGATATTGAAAATATCGTCAAAAACGGTGGAGACTCGCTTTATTTTGTAAATCCAGATTTTCTGTGCAATAGAAAGTGCTTGGAAAATACACTTGCCATTATTGAAGAATATAAAGAGATTAAGACATTTAAGATATCTACACGATCAGATAGCATTCTTAAAAATCTCGATATACTAGAGACCTTATTTGCACTTGGATGCAATTCAATTGAGGTTGGAATCGAATCTTTTAGTGATTCACAACTAGGTAGATATAATAAGCATTTAACAGCTGATGAGAATATCAAAAGTTATAAGGCGATAATGAATTTTTATGATAAATATCATTTTAGATATATACACGAATTGATTCCGTTTGATCCGTGGGTGACTCGGGACGAATTGATAGATACGGTTGGTTTTTATTCAAAGAACAAGTTCGACTACTTGGAATTGGAACCATGGCTTTTTACAAAACTGATTTTATATCCCAATACTGTTTTACGAAGTAAAGCTGAGAAGGAATCTATTATAAGCGGCAATAGTCATATTGAAATACCTTTTTGGAATTTTATAAATGATGATGTAGCAATGGTTTATTCTGCACTAATGAAATATAAAACAAATCTATTGCCTAAATTAAACATAGTGAGAGATAATATGCAATTTATAATTAAGTCTGATGAAGCAACATCAGTACAAAAAATTGTGTGCTTGAAAATTAAGGAAAAGCTCTCAAGAATTACAGTTGATTATTTTATGGATCTACTGATACATCCCATATCAGAATACGAAAAAATATTAAATGAAAAAATAAATGTCGTTGAGCATTATTTAAAAAATAAAAGGTTTTGTTAACTTAAGATGAATTTTGATGGAAAAGGATCAGGCAACGAGCAAGAACCTCTGTTTTTGTTTTTGGGATAGGTTAAGGCCGGCAACCTGCGCGGGGGTCATCCCGTTTAGGGCGGAATGCGGACGGACAAAGTTGAAGAATACAAACATGGAAATAAGGTTGTTGGCGGACTGGAAAGACGAAAAGCCCTGTTTGGTCTTGTACCACGCCTTAAACTGCGTGTTGAAGCATTCGATGAGATTGTTGGAAATGTCATCCCGGAAACTCTCGACGCGGATATACCGAACGCCTAAGATCGACTTTACCGGAACCTTGTAGGCTGAATAACTTACTTGGTTTGTTGCAGATTCCATGGTACCGCAAGGGCTGAGGTGTCCTCAACTTTCATTTAAGTTTACACTACGAAATAAAAAAATTGGAGGAATTTGTAATGAAAATGGAAGATGTTTTGATACGTAATTCGAATCTTATTATTGATGGGGTCGACGATGAACTAATCGTGTTTAACGAGGAAACGCAAAACACGCATATTTTAAATGAAGTGGCCGGATATCTGCTGAAAAATGCTGATAATTTAACTGTAGTGCAATTGATTGACAAATTGTATTCTAATCTTTCGTGTGATGAACAAAAACTTTACTCAAAAGAGGAAATTACAAATGATTGTATTACTTTTATGGAGGAAATGATTAATCAAGGTTTGCTGAATGTAAATTAATACAAGAGAAGAGGTTGTATTATGTTAGAAATGGAGTGCTTGCAAGGCTTATTTAGTAAAACTATAAATATTACTATGGAAAAACTATACATAGAGTTGACCAATCGATGTAATTTGAAATGTGCGCATTGCTATAATGATTCCAATAATGGCATATGTTTCGATTTGCCCTTTGACAACATAACAGATATGCTTGAATATGCAAAAGAATGCAAGTTAAAATCAATTGCTTTATCTGGAGGAGAAGCATTACTTTATCCACATATTTCAGATGTTTTTGAAAAATGCAAGGAACTGGAATTAGATGTTCTTCTTTTAACCAATGGAACTTATTTTGAAAATGAAAAATATTTTAATATCCTTTTTAAATACTTACCGGATATACAAGTTAGTCTTGATGGTCCTGATGCAAATAGCAATGATAAAATTAGAGGTTCCGGTAATTTTGAACGAGCTATTTCCTTTATTAAAAGACTTAAAAAATATAATTATCCAAGGAGAATTACTGTAAATACAGTACTTAATGAACATACAGTACATGTTTATAGGGATATGTTGACTGTATGCAGTAGTTTGGGTGTTGATGAATTAACTTATTCGTTCCTTACAATGGCCGGTAGAGCAAAAAGTAATGTTTTGCCTATTGCAGATAGCGACTTTTATAATGTGGTTAAGGATATTAATACAAATATAAAACCAAATCCAGATAACAAATGTCAAGGTGTAGGGGTCAATCATTTGTGTTCATTGACTTCTGTACATGATTCAATTATTAAATTACAACCTAAAGTGACATTTAAAGGTGAGGTCTTCCCGTGTCAGATGCAGCATAATTCTGAGTATATGATTGGCAATATCAATACGCATACATTGAAACAAATTCTAGATAGCAATGATGCACGGAGATTCTTGGCATTGATGTTTTTACGTAAATATTATATGAAAGAGTGTAATGCGTGCCTGTTTAAATCTATTTGCGGGCGTGGATGTATGGCTAAGTCTATAAATGATTGTGGTAATCCTTTTGTGGTGGACGGTTGCTGTCAATTTTATAAGGAGCTAATAGTAGTTGATATATTAAAAAGGCTAACATATAATTGAGGTGCCTATGATTAACGAGTTTGAAAATTATTTGGATATAATTGAATTACATAAAAAAATCGAATTCAAAACTCTCTTTTTAGAAATAACAAATGTTTGCAATTTTAAATGTAAGCATTGTTATAATTCGAGTGGTGAAAATAAAGCAATAGAGTTTTCGATGGAAGAATTTAATAAAACAGTATCAGAATTTTTGAAATACAAAATTACATCTGTAGTGCTTTCTGGCGGAGAAGCTTTATTACATCCGAAAATATGGGATTTTATTGATACTTTAAGAGAATGTAATTTGGATGTAACATTGCTTACTAATGGCAAGCTGTTAAATGATGAAAATGTCAAAAAACTTAAAAACAAAAAGGTGTATGTGCAAATCAGTTTAGATGGTGCTTCACAAGTAACTAATGATTTCATTCGATATCCAGGCTCATTCGATGCAGTGATTAACGCTTTGACGGAATTAAATAATCAAAAGTATACAGATCGATTATCCGTAAATACAGTGATTAATAGTGTTAATTGTAATGAGGTTCTGGAAATTATAAAAATATGCGAAAAATTTTCTGTCGCCACTATTGGATTTAGCTTTTTAAATAATTCTGGACGAGCAAAGGAGAATGGATTATTTATAAACGAAGATAAACTTTATCATACAATCGATAGAATTAATAAAAATCGCAATGGTAAAAACATAGAGGTTAAGCCTATAAATGTCACTCACAAATGCAGGTTTTGTGGTTGCGAAGATGAAGTCTTTTTAAATCCAGTAGTGGATGTACACGGAAACATATATATGTGTGAATTTCTCAGAGATGAAATCTTCTCAATAGGAAATATATTTAAAAACTCTTTGGATAATATTTTAGGAGGGGATCCGATAAAAAGAAATTTATTATTATTAAATATTCGCCGATATTATATTAAATCTTGCAGAAAGTGTGCGGTTAAATCTAGATGCGGTGCTGGATGTATAGTTCAAAATAATAGTGATAACTATTTTGAACCCAGGTTTTGCAACTTGATAAAGAAAAACTTTTTATTTGAATTAGGAGCTAGTAAGTCATGAAAATATGTTATTGGGGCAATGGGCAAGCGTGCTTCCTTAATTGTGTGGATAAGATATTTTTAAAAATAATTTCAAATTTGTTTCAAGGGTTCGAAGTTGTAGATTCATATAATAATGATAACTTGGATGACAATATGCTTCAAATCACTTACCTTGGAGATGGTAAATATCACATATGCCACGGTGTATTTAATGAGGTGTGGCCTATTGAGCAAGCGTTAGGCTACGCTGTTAAAACTATATTAGAAGTCTTGGGGCAAGAAAGCAATAATATATATTTCCTTCATGGCGGCTGCGTTCAATATAATGGTAAAAATAACTGCTTTTTAGGAAGGACTAAATCTGGGAAATCTACATTGACATATTCTTTATGTCAGGTGCCTAATTGTAGATATATTACGGATGATTTGATTTGCGTAGATGACTCATTGAAGTGCATTCCATTTATTAAACCTATTTTTTTGCGAGAACGTAAGTATATTGATGAGCGTGAGGACGTAACGGTTATTCAATATCAAAATGAGTATAGATACTGTGTACTTCCTGAATTTAGAGTTAATAAGAATGAACTTTTTAATATAGATAACATTTTTATTGTTGAAAGAAACCCTATAAAAGATTTTTCGGCTGAAAAGTTGTCTATATCGTCGGGGTTTGTCAATATATGGAAAAATATGCATACAAGTGATTTCATTTTCGATAAGAGAAATGTAGCTTTAAAATTAGCAAAAAGTACAAATATATTTAAATTAAATTATAGAGATGTGTCGAGTGATCTAATGTTGTTATTGGATTACATAAAATAGACATTATTGTATTTTTATGGTCAGTTCCAGTTTGACTATCCATATAAATACCATAATTAAACTTTAATATAAGGAGGTGAAATTAATGAAATATCAAAAACCTGAAATGCAAACGTTTACGATGGAGCAAGTATCTGAAGCTATTGATGCTTCGGCGTGCGGAAGCGTAACTGGTAGTTGTTATGGCGCAACTAATTGCGGTTGTAGTTACGGTAAATCTTGATGATCGGCTTCCCACAATGGAACTGGACATTGTGGGAAATTCTTAATATTATTAAGGCTGATATTTTTAAAGAATATAGGGGTGAATAAAATGAAGTTGCTGGACTTTTATCAAAAAAATAAAATAATGTATACGATAACGGTAAATGGAGATTGTATGTCACCAATATTGAAAAATGGTGATGTTGTTCGCATTTGCCCCTGCGAACAATATCAGGTTGGCGATATTGTGGTATGTGTTGATATAAATGGCGTAAGGTATATACATAGGATATATGAAATTGCAGATGGAAAATACATAACGAAAGCTGATAATAATCTGTGTATAGACGGTAATCCGATTACTTATGATAAAATTTTCGGTAAAGTTGTTATGTGAGGTTGAACGATGAAGACTGACGAAATGATTTTAGAATTACTTAAAAGTCAAACAAATAAATAGAGATTACTAACGACTGCCCGCTAGCGTGCCCGCAGTGTTACAAGACGAATCGGCAGCCTTCCTATATGCGGCCTGATGTCTTCAAAAAAGCCGTAGACGAAGCCGAGCAAATCGGTGTGTATCTTGTAACGCTCAACGGGGGAGAGCCGCTTTGTCATCCGGATTTTTTGGAAATGGTCACATATGCCGCATGTAAGCAGATGCTAGTCGTTACGTATATCAGCGGCTTCGGTTTGTCTCAGGAGCATATCGACCGATTATCCTGCATCACGAACTTACAGCTCATGATTTCTATGAACGGTTCCACCGAAGAGATCAACGGCCTATCGCGAGACGGCTATTCCTATATGGAGCAAAATTCACTAATGTTGTCTGTAATAAGATTACGCACGATGGCGAAATCGAGTCTCCTCTGAATAAGCATAACTATCAAAAGCTGATTCATATCATACAAGAAAACGGTAATAGATTTACAATCCAGAATTGTTTCGGAATGCTGTGGGCGCAGTTTATTCCGAACGACCAGATCAGCCAAGGTGGATACCCTGCAGGAATTTTAAGAAAATAGAGTCGGCAGAATTTAAAAATGTGGATTTTAAATACAGCAGAAATGATTTTAATATTAAAAATTTCAATCTAAGCCTTAAAATGGGCGACAAAATAGGCATAGTTGGTTCTTCTGGCGGAGGGAAAAGCACACTCTTTGATTTGCTGACATTACTGTATTACCCCCAAAATGGAGAGATAATGGTAAACAGCGAAAATATAAATGAGTTGAATGTTCAAAGCCTGAGAAGCAGAATAGCGGTTGTAACTCAAGATGTCAGCCTTTTTAATGACACCATTAAAAATAACATAATTTATCCGGATATCAGGTGTAATAAAGATATTAACAGAATTATTAAATCTGTGTCGTTAAATGAGTTTATAGGTAGGCTGCCGGATGGGTTAAATACGATGGTAGGAGAAAATGGAGACTTGTTATCAGAGGGTGAAAAACAAAGAATAGCAATTGCTAATGCGATAGCGAAGGATAGTGATGTCATACTCTTAGACGAATTTACCTCGGCTCTTGATACCGCTACAGAAAAAAATATTTTAAATGAAATAATGAAAATGGATGATAAAATAATTATGATGATATCACATAGAGTATATAATATTATGGGCTGCAACAGAGTTATAGTTATTGATAAAGGCAAAATATTGGAAGAAGGAAACCCACATAGGCTTATTGAGGACCATAATTCTGCTTTTTATAAGATTTATAATAATATCTTTTATTAGATTGTGGGGGTATTAAATGATAATAGACAGTATAAAATCGAAGATATATGAAAATCTAAGAGAAAATTTTGGCGAGGTAGCAGATAAAATAATTGATAAAGTAGGACTAAAATATCTATATGATGATATCAATGAAAAAAGTGCTTTAAAAAAAGTTATGCAAATGCGTAATAGTGTCATGCTAAGTGAAATAAAAAAGCTGTATGATTTAGCAAACAAGCTAAATATAGAAATTATGTTGCTTAAGGGACTTCCAGACGCCTATGACTTATATCCTGATACTTATATGCGGCCCGTAGGAGATATAGATATATTAATAAGAGAGAGGGACGCAGTAAAATTTAGTTTGGCATGCGGGGATTTGGGCTATAAATACCGTGGAATGGAAATCACAAAAGAGCTTATTGAAACAGACATGAGCTACAAGGTAAACCAACATATAGACAAGTTTATAAAGAACAATGGAATATTTTCTATAGTTATAGAACTTCATACAGTATTAGATAAATATTGGTTTGATTATAAGGAAATGGAAAGTATTGATTTAACAGAGCAAATTTTTAGTCATAAGCAAGAGTTCTATTTAGGGGACTGCAAAGTATATATTTGCGACATTTATGATAGGCTATTATTTTCAATGCAGCATATTTCAAGACATATTTATAATTGCTTTACTGTTGAATCCTATTATTATCCTAAAAAGGGAATGGATATTAGCTTAAAAACAATGATAGACAGCATTTTGCTTTATGAGAAATACAGCGAAATTATTGATAAAAAAGAGCTTCTAAGTAGAGCAAATGAATATGGATTTAATTATGATATAAAGTTTGCAAATAAAATAATAAAGGAATTAACAGGAAAATCTTTATTTTCTGAAATAGAATTCGAAGAAGAGTCTAAACGTAAATTTGGTTTCTATAAAAACCAGATATACAAGAAGTTAATTGAGAAATATACAATATTCGATTTAATTAGAAATAACCGATTGGAAATGTTTGCTGAGATAGTTAATGCCTGTTTGAATGACAATAAGCAAGTAAGTGTGAAATATAATTCAAATACAACGATAGAAGTAGACGAAAAAATAGATTGTCTCACAAAAGAAAGATTTGGGACAATTAACAGGTGTAGCATACAAAAAAGTGACGATTATAGAGCGGATATAAACATTTCATTTGATAAAAATAATCTTATTTTAAATTTTAGTGTTACCGACAAAGTAATAAAATTATTTTATAGTCCGGAACTATGGTCTGACCATATTTACACAATGATTTATAATCCAAATTTTAAAAGTGATATAGGCGGTATATTAATTGGAATGATATTTATTCCGGTAAAAGGAGCTGACGGAAAATTACATATTAGAGCTGAATATGAAGGAAGCTGGATGGATAAAAGAAATGGGTCTGAAATTGGTCTGACTGATGAGCAAGCAGCTTTCACCTTTACTGATAAAGGATACGGAATGAATATATCAATACCATGGGCCATTTTAGGAATCAACTATGATGATTTAGACTATTTAGGTATGGATTTTTACTTTATAAATGTTGATTCTGATAAATCGGAAGCCGATAAAATATTATGCTGGTCCAATCCAACAAGGCATATAGATAGACCTTATGCATATGGTAAAGTGTTTTTCGCTAAAGAGGAACGGAAAGCATTCACGCCTTTAGGTGACAGATATTCCTGATTTTCTACTATGGAGTAGGCGATTATATGCACATGCGGATGATAGCTACAAATTTTCTCAGATTCTGCATCGGAATTTTGAGATTTGTTGACAGCACTTCTGTCTGAGAATACAGCATATCCGTCAGCTAGCCTATGTTGTGCCCTAATCGTTCCGTATCCTCTCGACGAAATGAGGTTTATGTTCAATATTTTCCAATGAGTCGGAAGCTTTCAGATTTTGTCTTTTTTCATGATCCTGTGCCAGTCGACCACTTTCAGGCAAAAAGCAGGAATGCCGTTTGGATGAATGCGCCGGCGTTACTGAAACCATCGAGTAGTTGGCGGACTATGCCCCGGCGAAGATCATCATTGCGGAAAGTTTCTTTGCTAATGTGTCCGCTATGCGCAACGCGCACTATGTCCTGCGGGATAGAAAAATCTAACTGAAATTGATATAAAGGTGGTGTGGTAAGTCATCAAACACAAGACCACTTACCGGGTGAAAATCGATACTAATGAGCTGATTGAAAGATGCATAAAGGATTCTCAGGATTGGCCTACCGTTCCGAAAATGCGTCTAGTGTTCCAAACTGCCGACATTAATATTGCAAATTATGGCGTAAAAAAGAATAATTTGAAATATGCCCGCAGCGAAGAAAAGAAACAAGCTTTGACAAAAGATATAGAGATGAGATTATGGAAAAATTCGTAATCTCATTTTATTTTTTGCAAAAAGCTCTTGAAATAGAATAAATGTTCGTATATAATATAGCTACAATATTCGCTGTTAAGTGAATGTTGTAAACGGTGAAAGGAGAAATGCAGTGAAGAATAATACAACCTTTGGAGAGTTTCTTGTAAAAAAGCGGCTGGAGCATAATCTGTCTGCAAGGCAGCTTGCCATAGCACTGGATTATTCCCCCGTATATATCTGTGACATTGAAAAGGGACGCAAGCCGGTGCCGGATGAAATATTGGAGCAGCTGCCAAGGCTTCTGCTTTTAGATGAAGCAGAAACAAACGAAATGTACGATTTAGCTGCTAAGTCGCGCAATACCATCAGCGCAGACCTGCCGGATTACATAATGAAAAAGGATATTGTACGCGCGGCGCTTCGGACGGCTAAAAAGCATAATGTCACAGATAAACAATGGGAAGACTTTATTAGACGTATAACAAAGGATAAGGAGTAATCGCATCGGAAAGGGAGTACAAATGTCAGTAATATATTATCGTCCGCAGGTGCTGGAGACAATAGCCCGTCAAACCTTATGCAAATATGATTGCGGCTATTTAAATCAGGAGCCTGCGGCCGTGCCGATTGAAATGATAATTGAAAACACCTTTCAGTTGACAATTGAATATCAGTATTTAACCAACAATGCCCGTGAGCTTGGCCGCATGATCTACGACAGCGGAATTACGACCTACTATGACCAAGACTTGGGTGATTATGCTCTCATGCGCGTACAGGCCGGTACTATGCTGATTGATGCTTCCCTGCTGACAAATGAATTGTATGGCCGTCTGCGCTTCACATTGGCCCATGAACTGGCGCATTATATCATTCATAAAGGGATATTCTGCGGCACAGGCGTTGCAGCGGCCCTTTACGATAATAATGCCGATGAAGATATGATGGAATGGCAGGCAAACTATCTTGCCAGAGCTATGCTCATGCCGAACGGTCAGGTGAAACGCTGCTTTTATAAATCGCGGTCTTCATGCAGATGTGAAAGTGAATTTGTAAAACGGTTGGCATCTATATTTGAAGTATCAAAACAGGCGATGAAAATTCGACTTAAAGACTTTGGTCTTATTTAGGTTATAAAAAATTTACATCGAATATTCGCTAATTAGCGAATATTAAAGTGAGGAGGAAGTCATATGCAAATCTCAACAATACCAAAAAAGCGGTACCGGATATCCTGTGTATGCTGTGGGAGGCTTATCAGCACCGACAGCAACAATCGTCCTTTTCGAGTAGAGGTCAGAAAGAATATGAGGAGGCATATGACAAAATAACACGCTGTCCACGATGCCAAACATGGCTCGTTACGGTTTGAGACATGCATTATTGTCCCTCGTTTCTTTCAACCTTTCTCAAATAGGAAATGCCGTTCTTTGCCCTTTCAAAAGTCAGCGTTAGCATTGCTCCTTCTTCAATCTCGGGAATACCGAGATAGCCGGTGTTTTGCCAAGCGGAAGCCATAACCTTACTGCCATCTTCAAATGTGAAGTAGGCAAGGATATTTCTCTTCTTTCCCCAACGCTTGCAGTCAAGGCGTGCCTTAAATACGCCGTCTCTCTCATTGGTCAGGTATTCATCAACACAAATACCTTTTTCTTCAAGTTGGCTTAATGATGAATAAGCTCTCATAATAAAAATCCTCCTTAATTTTAATTTGATGCCAAAATGATGCCGCAAGGCATTTCTGCGCATAAAAAAGCGGCATCATCTTGATGCCGTCATTCATCGAAAAACATATCGAGGGAATCCATAAGCTCGTTTTCTTCTTCGGACAGTGCTTTGGTGGGCTGTGCTGATTCCATCTGTATTACAGAAAGATTTTGCAAGCACTCACGAATAGTTTTTCGGATGACCTCTATTATTTCTGTGTGTGGCTCATAAAATTGATTGATAGCAGTAATAACTGCCTTGTTTTTTGAATTCGCAGTATTTTTTAAATGCTTCCAAGCCTTGCGGTCAGCTTCGTTATCCAAGTTAAACCTAAGGCTCATTCGTTTGATACTCATAACGCACCGCCGTTTTTAATCAATTTCATTTCCAACATTCGTTCATAACCTTTGGCAGTAGCACAAATATCATCGTTTACAGTAATACGTCTTTCGTTATATTCAGCAAAGTTGCGGATCATACAACCGCCTCCTCCGACAATATACAGCTTCATAAGTTTTGAATCGTAGCCGTGTTCACGCAGTCTGCGGAAAATACCTTCCACATACTCTTTTGCAGTATTGGTTATTGTTTTCAAATAGTCGCCGTCAATATCTGCTGTGCCGAAACGAAGCACACGGGTAATCATTTCTTCGGGCGGCTCTGCGTGATGAACTCTCATCAGATTTTCACGGATTTGGAGCATACACTGGTGTGTTCCGAATTTCTCGGTAAAACAGCGGTGAGGGTTCGGCTTTTTGTCATTGACGAACATAATATTCATCGTGCCGTTGCCGATATCGCAGAGCATATTTACACCTGAAAAATCGGATAAGTGATTGGCAATAGCGGCAAATCCCTGTGGATAAACATCTGCACCGACAATGCGGATATGATAATCCTTGCCTTTGAAATTAAAGTCAACTGTTTCGTGCTTCAGTAAATATCTTTTAAATTCTTCTCGCTGTTCGCTTACCCAAGTCAGCGGAAGCCCGGCGGCAATCAATACATCAGCAGAATAGATTTTTGCAATATTCAGCTCTCGTGCGATTGCCGCAAGCGTCAGAACATAATAATCCTCATCCAACATTTTATCTGCTGAAAACTCCTTATGCTCTGCGCCGATAAGATAATACTTGTTATTCCAAACAAGTAGATTATCTTTGAAAATTGGTTCTTTTTCATATACGGTCACACCTGTCTGAAAACAGCAATTAGCCGTTTTCATATTTCCATAGCCGTGGTCAATACCGATGATATATGTTTCTTTATATTTTTTCATTGTGGTTGTCCTCCTTGATTTTAGGAATCTCTTGTTTGATTTCTGCAAAAACAGGACAGACACTGTCGGTTATCATCAAACAGCTTTGGTGTCCGCATTGCATACATAAGGTGTCCTTAATTTTGATTTGTTGTGATTTTATCAGATTGTACTGCACCCAAAAGACCTCCTTTCTGCTTTTGCGCATAAAAAGAACACCTACCGATTTATACATCAATAGGTGTTGTTAGATAATTTTCTTATTGCTGAATCCTAAATCTTCACCGCTGAACTTTTCGTAAGCTAAGCCAATCCTTCGGATTCTTTTGTGAATAGCACTGTGAGTTTTGAAACCTAATTCTTCTGCAATTTTTTCGAGTGTAACATCATCCATTCGCATTGTGAGTATTTTCCTGTCTGTTTCAGAAAGAGTGTCTAAAAATTTGCTGACTGCAATCGGTTCTAATACGGTACTCTCAACATTAATACTGTCATCGGGAATGTCCCACTCCATGCCGTCTGTATTCTCTGCATACTTTTCTTTTAATTCATCAAGGGATTCAACGGATATTTTTGCACGGGTGTGATACCACTTGCGGTAAAAATCAATTTTTTGTCGACTCTTTCGGTAATCAAAATCTTCAAAGCAGCGATATTCTGCCGCCACAGCAATGATCTCATTCATATTGTGTTTTGCCATTATTTTAGGAACGAGCCAAGTGAATGTTTCTGAGATTTCTTCTTCGGATATATATCCGAGGTCTTCGTCTACATTGCTGCTTTTTAATATCTCCTGTAACTTAGGGATAACCCCTTCATCTTCCATTCCTTTGATCCAAATAGAAGCTGCATGTGCATATCTCCAAGACGGCTCATATCCTGAATAAATCTCCCTTTTTGCTCCAAGCCCCATAAAAGGCCACACCATAAAGGCGTAAGCGTCGATGATTACCAGCTTAAATAAATCACTTTCTATTATTTCTATGGCACGACGATCTTGAAGCAATTTTCTTGGATTTCTTGGAATACTGTTTATTTCTTCTCCGCATTTATCCAAAATGCTTTTGGGAATGAAGTAGAACGCAGAAATATATTCTGCATTGCGAAACGGTGTGATTTCGCCGTTTTTTCTTTTTAATAATATCGGCATGTTTTGTGCCTCCTTTCCAGAGAGTGCGCTCTCTATTTATTAAACGACACAGAAATCTTATTTTGTTCCTGAATTATAAAAATATTATAATCTTTTTTGCAAAGAAACTCAATAAAGTTGGAGCAAAAGCTATATTAATAGGTCTTTAAATTGACATTTGCTTTAAAACACGATAGTATGTTGGTATGCAAACTTACATACTAATTTTGAAACGGTGGTGATTACTTGATTGTTGATGATTCTATGAAATTCTGTAATTTGCTTGCGCAAATGATAAAAGAGGCAAATTTATCAAATGTCAAGTTTTACACCGCACTTGGCATAAAGAAACCTTACTTTTATAATATTTTAAGCGGTAAAGTTAATCCACCTCCTCCTGATAGACAAATTGCAATGCTTCGGTTATTGAATCCAAAGCCTGAACAAATAGCGTTGTTTTTTGATTTAGCTGCACAAGAACGAAATGAAGTACCTGCTGATATCGCAAAAACCTTAGAAAATAAAGATTTGTGCAGAGAATTGAGAAATGGTATAGATTACGAAAAATTATTAAAGAACGGAGAATACAAAAATGAGCGATAATAAAAGAGAACAAGAGAGAACAGAACTTTACCGTACAATATGGTAGAGATGGATGTAGAAACACAAAAATTAAATTAGTTAAAATACATATAGACTTGATGAGAAAGAAGCAAAAAATGATTTGATGAACGGAGGCGAAATGTAGTGCGGCTCTTTTATGGAGTACCCGAAGATATCGAAAATTGGATGAGTCTTGTAACTCGGGTTAGATGGAATTTCCCAGGTTTGGAGACGCAGGAGAAGATGGATGAGCATAGAGCTACCGTTCTCAGATTTATGAGCAAGCGGCAGGCTATTTGCGTAAAAGAAGGAAACGAAATCGTCGGCGTTATGCTGTTCTCACGAAGACACAATATGCTCTGCTGCCTTGCTGTCTCTCCAAGCTTTCGCCGGCGCGGTGTTGCTTCTATGCTTATGGATGAAGCTTTCCGTAATCTAGATAGAACAAAAGAAATATCGGTTTCCACTTTCAGAGCCGATGATGAGAAAGGCACTGCTCCGAGAACACTATATGAAAAATACGGTTTCGTTGAGGAGGCTCTGATTGAAGAGATGAATTATCCGAATCAGAAGTACATCCTTTATCCTGTGGGTTCAGAGCGTAAAAACAGACAAATCGCGATCAACAAGATGGTGCGTGAGATCAGCAGTATACTGCAAGGTAACGAACCATCAATTTACCTATATGGCTCCTCTGTTTTGAATGACTTCAGACTGGGATGGAGCGATATTGATATCTTAGTTTTGACAGATAAACAGATCACTGAAGAACAGGCTAAAAAGCTTGTCGGTCTACGACAAGTGATGCTTGAGAAAGAACCCGACAATCCATATTATCGTTCCTTTGAAGGCGGAATGCTCACACTGGATGCTTTCCTTACCGGAAAGGCAGACCGCGTTGTTTACTGGGGCACCGGCGGCGAAAAAATGACCGATCATTTTGTGCTGGACAGCTTCGGTATGACAGAGCTGATCGAAAGCAGTATTTTGTTATACGGAAACGACATCCGTAATCAACTGAAGGCACCTAAATTCAGTGAACTGTATTCCGATGTAAAGCATCATTACGAAACCATACGGAAATATGCGCAGAATACCAGACGCAGCATATACTCTTTTGGCTGGATGCTGGATATCGCACGGTGTATCTATACCCTTCACACCGGCAAAATCATTGCAAAGACCGATGCCGGGCAATGGGCGTTAGAAAATAATTTCTGTCCTGTTCCGGATGCGCTTAAAACAGCGCTGAAGGTTCGCAAATCACCGTTGGAATTTAAAAAAGATGAGTCCACACTGGACTATGCTCAAACGCTCGGTGAACTGATACAGAAGTTTGCGGACGTGTTGGAGAAGAAATTAGAAAAATATTCTTGCATATAGGAGATAAAATATGATATTGCTTACTGCGTTCAAAGGGAATAATAATTCGTCAAAAATACTGTTGGACAGTATTAGTGGCGATAACATTAGGAAGAAATTACTTACAAACAGTTTTGATGCGTGTGAACAAGAAATAATAGAAGCAATATCTATTTTTCAACCAGAGTATGTAATTTCCTTCGGACGAAAGCCGGTTATAAACAGGCTCTATATAGAACCTGCGGCTTGTAATGAAGGTGATTGTATTAGAACGAACTTTGATATTTCAGTTTTAGAAAAAAGTCTTTTAGAGCACGATCTTCCTTATAAAGTGTCTTCAAAATTAAGTAATTACCTATGTAACCATGCGTATTATTGTGGATTGAGATATATTGAGAAGAATACGGCTGAAACAAAAATGATTTTCATACATATTCCCGATATGAAAAACATTCAAAATATGGATTCGATCATTTCGTGGTTAAATGACTTTTGTGGAGGATTAAATGAATTTCGTAACTAAAGAGCCGATCAACAAGGGTTGGTCGAAAGACAAAAAATATTTTGTCACTGATGAGAATGGAAATCGGTATCTTCTGCGTGTTTCGGATATAGCGGAATATGATAAGAAACAATCGGAATTCAATATGATGAAACAAGTAGCTTCCTTTGGGGTGCCTATGTGCCAGCCAATTGAGTTCGGCACTTGTGATGAAGGCGTGTATTCCATTCAGAGCTGGTTTGACGGTGATGACGCAGAGGAAGTCATTGCCACACTTTCAGATACCGAACAGTATGTATATGGCTTGGAAGCTGGGCGGATACTCAAAAAGATTCATTCCATACCGGCTCCGGCAACGCAGGAGGATTGGGAGATTCGCTTCAACTGTAAAATGGATTACAAAATAAAGAAATATACTGAATGTCCCCTGAAATATGAAAACGGGCAGGCTTTTATCGACTACATAAATGAGAATCGTCATTTGCTGAAGAACAGACCACAGACTTATCAACACGGCGACTACCACATCGGTAATATGATGATCGACCGTAACGGCAAGCTGTATATCATTGATTTTAACCGTAACGACTACGGTGATCCTTGGGAGGATATTAAAGCTATCACTTGGGATGTCGAAGCCAGTCAGATGTTTGCAAGCGGAAGAATAAACGGATATTTTGACAACGATGTTCCCGAAGAATTTTGGCGCATATTTGCTTTGTATATCTCCTGTGGAATATTATCATCACTCCCTTGGGCGATTCCGTTTGGCGAGGAGCAAATTCAGGTAATGGTCAATCAGGCGAAAGAGGTTCTGTCCTGGTATAACAATATGAAGAATCCAGTACCGACGTGGTATTCCAAAGGCTATTATTTGCAGTACATTGACGGAATTCCTTTCAAATTAAAAAGCCCCTTTGATTTCAGTTTTCTGAGTGAATACGGCAGAGTTTTTAAGGTTTTTGACGATCAGGATTCCGGAAATATATGCTTTGGAACCGAAAAAGACGGTCAGCGTTATTTCATTAAGTTCGCCGGCGCTCCAACCGAGCAGTATAACGGCGATCCTGCGGATGCCATTGTCAGACTGAAAGCAACTTTGCCGGTATACAGCGATCTGAAGCACAAGAATTTAATTGAACTGGTTGAAGCAAAAGATATTGCCGGTGGATTTATGATGATGTTCAAATGGGTTGACGGCGATTGCATGGGAAGAATGTATACTGCACAGCACAAAAAGTTTATGGCATTATCTGTCCAGGATAAGCTTAAAGTATTTGCGGATATTCTTGATTTCTTTGAATACATTGCCTCTCAGAACTATGTGCCTATCGACTTCTATGATGGAAGCATTATGTATGATTTTGAGTGCGGGAAGACAACGATTTGCGACATTGACTTTTACCGCAAGCAACCGTGTATTAACGATATGGGACGTATGTGGGGTAGCTCTCTCTTTCAGTCACCGGAGGAATACCAATTGGGAGCAGTGATTGATGAAGTCACGAATGTCTATACTATTGGAGCTACAGCCTTTGCCCTTTTCGGCGAATACAACCGCACACGAGACAAATGGCAGCTTAGCGATGAACTCTTTGAGGTTGCAACAAGGGCAGTTAATGATGATAGAACTAAGAGACAGCAGTCGATAAGACAGTTAATCGATGAGTGGGAAAACCACCCATAATAAAATCCGAGGAAAAACATATGAAAACTTTAATCAAACCGAAACGCTTAAAGTATGGAGATAAAATAGCGGTTGTCAGTCCGTGCAACGGATGGGCGGGCGATCCGGATATACTGTGGAAATACAATTTGGGTGTTTCTCGTTTGCAAAAATTGGGACTTGAAGTAATTGCTGCTCCTAATACGCTGAAAGGCTCTGAATACCTGTCGAAAAATCCGAGAGCACGAGCCGAAGATATTATGTGGGCATTTGAAAATAAAGATATCCATGCGATTATTTGCTGTATCGGCGGCAATGACAGCATAAAGCTGATCCCATATATAGAACCGAAAAGTATTTCTCAAAACCCTAAAATATTTATCGGATATTCCGATGTGATGAATCTTCATTTGTTATGCTATCACTGCGGTCTGTCCTCTTTTTACGGAGACAATTTGCTGAATCCCATTGCCGATCAATCCGGTTGGCATGAATACAGCAAAAAGTGGTTTGTGAAAGCCTTGTTTGAAGCGTCGCCAATCGGACAGATAACCCCTTCTCCGGATTGGACATTTGAACCAGCCGACTATATCAATCCCGGCTGTAAAAGAACTTACTATCGCAACAGCGGATACCAAAAGATACAAGGCAAGGGTATTGTACAAGGCAGACTGATTGGCGGACATACGGGATTAATGGAACTTGCGGAAACCCCTATCGAACTGACAGCGGAAGATTTTGAGGAAGCAATATTGTTTGTCGAAGATATTCCGGAATTTTTTGATGAGGCGTCTGTACAAAAATTTTTCTCTTATCTCGGGGAAAAAGGGATTTTACAGAAGCTGAATGGTATCATTATCGGAAAAGTAAATGAAAACAGGTCTTTTGAAGAACGAGCAAAAACGATTCACCATGTTATTTCCGAGGAGTATTCCTGCTCTGTTCCCGTATTGTACGGACTGAATTTCGGCCATAGTTCACCGATGTTTGTACTCCCGTATGGAGCAATGGCGGAAATTGACTGTGAGAAAACCACTTTTTCTATTTTGGAGAGTGGTGTTACGGTATAGTGATGGAGGAATGATTGATGATAAAACTCAAAGAAATAAAAGCGGATAATCTTGAGGATGTGTTAAAACTTAAGGTGTCGAAAAATCAAGAGAACTTTGTTTCAACTACAGCCTATTCTTTGGCACAAGCGTATGTTTACCGAGGAAATGCCTATCCTTTTGCAATTTACGCTGATGATACATTGGTTGGATTTATTATGTTCGGGTTTTATGAATTGAGAAATCAATATACATTATGGAAGTTTCTGATAGATGAGAAATATCAAAATAAAGGCTACGGTAAGATTGCGTTGCTTTTAGGTATTGAGTACATGAAAAAACAACATGGCATTAAAGAAATGTATACAGGAGTTGCTATTGATAACAATGTTGCAGAACATTTATATCAGTCTATTGGATTTCAAACCACAGGATTGGTTGAAAACGGTATGAAAGAACTGAGATATGTGTGCAAGGAGTGAAAATAAGCGAGAATCGCTAAAGCTCAAAATACTTCAAAAATAGATCGTGAGGCAAAAAGGAAGGTGTCGTGATGACCTTTTATCACGGAAGCCCTGTCGGGGGACTAAACGAACTGAAACCGTTTTTATCGGAGCATAAAAAGCAATACGTTTATTTTACGCAAAATCCGGTGGTGGCGCTTTTGTATGCCGTACATTCTGTAGACAAGCCGTTCAGCTATTATCCATATGGTTTTGATAAGGACGGCACAATTCATTATTCGGAATATTATAAGGATGCCTTTTTGGATATTTACAAAGGTAAACAAGGGTATTTGTATGAATGCGATCATATTTCAAGCGCAGGAAATCCTACACAGATTAACGGGGTTTTTGTCTGTGAGAATGCGGTAAAGGTTGACGATGTGACAATGATTACCGATCTGTATGACTGCTTGATGGAATATCAGCAGCAGGGACTTTTCCGGATCAGGCCATTCGATACGATATCAGACAAGGAAATGCAGTCTGTGTATGATGATCTAAAGCAGACTATTCAAAAACACAACCTGAAGCAGTTTCCGGATAAATTAATGAGCCGTTTTATCCGGAAGCATTTTCAGGAAGTTTGGGAGATGGAATCATTATGATAAATGTTATTATAGTTTGCGGATTGAACGGTGCAGGTAAAAGTACATTGGGAAAAGCTCTTGCCGAAAAATTGAATTACCGATTTATTGACATAGAAGATATATATTTCCCAAAAGACGATCCCAATTATATGTATTTAAATCCCCGCCCCTTTGAGGAAGTGGAACGCATTTTGTTAAATATTATTTCAGAAAATGACAACTTTGTTTTGGCGTCGGTTAAAGGAAATTTTAATCAGGATATAGTATCTCACTTCATGTGCGCGGTTTACATCGAGGCTCCGAAAGAAACACGAATGAAAAGGGTGTATGAACGGTCATACAACAAATTCGGAGAAAGAATGCTTGAAGGAGGAGACTTATACGAAAAAGAAAAGGCATTCTTCGACTTTGTTAAATCTAAAGATGAAAACACAGTTGAAGTTTGGCTGTCTTCAATATCTTGCCCGATTATCAAGGTTGACGGCACTTTACCGATAAAAAATAACGCAGAGTTGATTGCAGATAAATTAGGTAATTAGTTTTAAATTAAAGAGAGAACATGGATGAACGCTATTGCATATTGCGGACTGGTGTGCTGTGTCTGTTCCGAGAATAAAGATTGTATTGGTTGTCAGGACAGAGGCTGTGAAATCCACGGCTGGTGTAAGAATTATAACTGTTGTAAAGAAAAAGGCTTGAATGGTTGCTGGGAATGCACTGAATTTCCATGTAGCGGCTCTATGCTTAACAAGCCACGCATCCGTGCTTTTGCGGAGTTTGCGAAACGGTACGGTGCAGATGAATTGGAAAAATGTCTCCTCAGAAATAAGGAGAAAGGTATCATATACCACTATGACGGACAACTTGTAGGTGATTATGATAATTGCCAAACCGAAGAAGAAATTATTGAAATGATTAAGATAGGTGGTGTACAAAATGACTCAAATAGATTTGCAAAATTATATGAAAAATCCATGTAGAGTTTCGTCAATCCCCTACTGGAAAACTAAGACTGTATCAGTTCCCGATGGTATGCTGATTATCCATGACGAACTGTATAATGACGATTATTTAAATAAATATGATGATGAGCGCTATTTCAGATTACAGCATAATCTTATAAATTTATATAAACCCGAACTGCCCGAAGGGTATTCTGTTATTTGCGCTACATCAAAACAGTATGCAGACCATATAAATAGTTGTTATTATGATCTTACTGTAACAGAGGAACTTATTGACAGCTATACTACACATGCAGTTTATGATGAGGATTTATGGATAGCGGTAGTCGATAAAGAAACGAATAAAATTGTAGCTTCCGGAATTGGGGAGTATGATCGGGAGATACATGAAGGAGTTTTGGAATGGATTCAGGTAACAGAAACATACCGTAGTAATGGTTTGGGCGGATTTGTCGTAAATGAATTGCTTTGGAGAATGAAAGAAAAAGCGGATTTTGTGACGGTTTCCGGAAAATCAGACAACAAAACAAATCCGGAAAGATTATATCGAAGCTGCGGATTTACCGGGAATGATTTGTGGCATATACTTAAACTAAAAGAGGTATAAGAATGACAAAGCAAATTGAAACTTACATTGAGGAACATTTGTCCGGCAACATGAAGCAAACCGCCATGGATTTTGTTAAACATTTGAGAAAAAACGATCTGACCTTTTACAGAGATACCTGTGGTTGTTGGAAAGACAAAATCTATTATTGGATAATGTTGGGCGATGAGTGCGTTTGCTTTATTGCCATTGCAGATCCTGATGAACCGAATAACCTTTGGACTGTGTGGTCAGATGATAGTTCCACCTATGAGGATGCATCCGTAAGTGATGAAATCAAAAATGTTGGTTGGCAATATGTAGACCATTGCGGAAACTGTGGCTCCTGTGGTGGCGGAAAGGAAAAAGTCATTTTCGGCAGGCGTTTCCCGAGTGTATGCGGCTGTACTTTCAGAATTGATAACGCTAAACAGGAGGATCTGACGTTTTTGAAAACAATGGTTGATCTAAGAATTAAGGAAAAAGGATATAAATGATATGAATAATGTTATGGAAATGGTTATTGCCGGAACTTGTACAGGCTGTTCAAGATGTGTTTTGTTTTGCCCTTTTAATAATCTTACTATGCAAAACGGAGCTCTCGGCTTCCCAGTGCCTCACGCCAAAAACGAAGAATTATGTAAAGAGTGCAACGAGTGTATAAAGGCTTGCCCTTTTTCAGATGAGTATGGTGAGAATGAATAATACCGGGGGTATACGATATGACTGAATTAACATTACATATCCCGTCAGACAAGGAACTTTCCTATCGGAGCTATCTTATCTTAGATGAAGCAACCATGTCCTACAATATGGGATATGGGGATAATGGAGGCTGCACCTATCACAAAACGGCAGAGGAACTCTATGAATGGTATCAATACTGGAAAACCCCGGATCGATTTTATGCCTACATTCAAAGAGATAAAGATCATGCTTTTATCGGTGAAGTAAGCCTTCATAAAAACGAAAGGAATGATTGGTTTGAAATGGGGATTATCATAGAAGCAAAGTATCGCGGTATGGGATATTCAGTTCCCGCATTGAATCTCCTTTTAGAACATGCCTTTACAAAAATGAACGCCAAAGCGGTTCATAATTATTTTGAGGAGAGCAGAAAAGCGGCTATAAATCTCCATCTGAAAGCGGGATTTATTCAGACCGGTCATAAAAACAGAATGGTTGATTTTCTTATCACAAAGGAGCAGTACGAAAAAACAAAAAGAGGAATTGAAAAATGAGTATTATTAAATCGCATAATATTACACTATATGGCGGAAATGATGAGTACAAAATTATACTTCGCCCTTTATCAGATAACTATTTGCCATTGCTTTATAAATGGAACTCCGATCCGGAAGTTTTATACTGGTCAGAGGGGGATGACGTTAACGAGAATTCGCCTGAGGTGGTACATCAAATTTATGGCGGAATTTCGCAAAATAACTTATGCTTTGCTATTGAAGTAAATGGAAAAACGATTGGCGAATGCTGGCTGCAAAAAATGAATTTGCCCCAAGTGAAAGCAATGTACGATGAAAACTTGGATGTTAGAAGAATTGATATGTGTATTGGAGAAAAAGACTATTGGGGAAAAGGGATAGGGACTTTGCTTATTAGTATGTTAGTAGATTTTGCTTTCAATAAGGAAAAAGTAGATGTTTTACATTGTATGTGTGAAGATTATAATATTCGTTCCAAACGTGTGTGGGAGAAAAATAGTTTTACACTTGCTTTGGAAGAAAAATTGCCTCAACCGCAAAAAGGTAAAATACAATATCATTGGAGACTAACGAAAGAAGTATATGAAAAATATCACAGAGAAAATCTCTGCTATTGCGGACATGACTGCTCTAAATGCGTTACCTATATTGCGACACAGAGAAACGATGATAACCTGCGGAGACAGTCTCAAAGCTTTTATAAAGAAAATTTCGGACTGGACATTCCGCTTGAAAAGTTTAACTGCAACGGCGGCAGATCAGGCAAGGTTTTTGAGCTTTGCAAAGAGTGTCCTTTTATCAAGTGCTGTAAACAGCATGATATCGATTCTTGCAGTAAGTGCCCGGAATATCCGTGCAAAAATATTTCGGATTACCAAGCAAAGTATGTGAATAAATGCAATCAGATATAGGATAGTTTTCATGGTTTCAACATCATATTTTGATGTTTGAATATAAAAACGAATGAAACAGAAAGGGTGATGATATATGAAAATGAATCGTGTATGGAGGGTTCACATTTCCTAATTCTCCGAATAAAACTTTGGAGGAAATATGATGGAAAAACAAATCAAGTATGTCCAGCTCTCTGCGGATAATGCAGAAAATTGTAAGGTGTTTGAGTCGCTGATGTATGAATATATTGATGAGATGAATGAGCATAGCGAACGCCCACTACCGAAAGAGTTTCAGCAGAAATGGATCAACAGTATCATTGCCATGCAAGGACCGACAGATCGCCATTTAGAATTGTGCTATGTCGGAGAAATGCCGATTGGTTTCCTTTACGGAAAAATCGACCATGAAAATCACAAGGGCTTTATTAAACCCGGATATGGATACATTATGGAGTTCTATGTAAAGCCAGACCATCGTCGCAAGGGTTATGGTAAGATGATCTTTAAGCGTTTGGAGCGATTGTTCCACATTGACAGTGCTGAGATGATGTACTTAACTGCCGATCCTGTTACCGGAAAACCGTTCTGGGAGGCAATGGGGTTTAATAATATCAATGAAAAATCGCCAGAGAATCAACTGTATATTTACGAGAAAGCCATTTCGCCCATTGGATTAGAATGTGGGGTGCTCAAACCTTTAACCAAAGAAACAGTCGCAGAAATAGCTCGCTGGGAATATGAAAAGCCATATGATGCTTATAACTTCACCAATCATCCAAATGGGTATCTTTTTGATGATTCCACATGGGGAACAGAACAGTTTTGCTTAGTTGACGGCGAAACAATTTTGGGTCAAGTAACCTGTCAGCTCGATGGGAAAGACTTGTGGGTTGGTTGGTCAATGGCTCCGCAATTTTGCGGTAAAGGCAATGGTAGCAATTTCGTAAATCGGTGTGTAAGAGAACTGCGTGAGTTTACAGGACATACCGGAAGAATACTACTAAGAGTTGCCGCATGGAATCAAAGAGCCATCCGTGCTTATCAAAAATCTGGTTTCTCTTATGTAAAAACCATTCAAGACGAAATTGCCTATTCGAATCATATGGAAGATTTTTGGGTAATGGAATTGTTGTAAGTTCTCAGATAAAGAACCATTTTCGCCCGGGGAAAGTCAGACATCCAAAAAGCTTTTTTGATAAACTATATGTGAACAACGGCAAACTGAAACTTACAACCAAGGAACGGAAAAATTTGCTGACAATTATCGTGCCGAATAAATAAAATGATACAACCCACAGACTCATTTGAATCTGTGGGTTGTATAATCATTATGAATATATGAGTTCTGTGTTTACGATCTCTCTTGCACACACCTGAATGTTGTTCATATGTTGCACCCATTCCATTGGATTTTTGTCTTTCAACTGTTCAGTTATGCCTTGCTTTTCTGCCATTTGCTTTATCAGTCGGGAAAACATTGCTTCAGCTTCATTGTTGAGTTCTGCAAGGTAAGCATTTAGCTTGCCACTTGTAAACAATTCCGTATAACGTATTCTACGATGTTGCTTAATGTAGTGCAAGTGTCGCTGCCCCCATATACCGATGGGTTGCTCTTCTTCGACAGGTAATATGAGATTAGGCAGAATATAATCTCCTTGCTGTGTGTAGGTACCGCCCATTTGTTCAAATAATGATTTTTCCATTTTGTTTTCCTCCTATGTCTTATTGTACTTTTATTTTACTGAAAAACGGGCAATAACACCAATGTGCCGATAAAAAATACAGCGTACCTGTGGAAAAAACAGATACGCTGTATTTTCATATATTAATTTCGGGATATGTAGTTACCAATTGCCGATACATTTTTCTTGACGGTCTGCGGTTACCCGCCTCCCATTTTGTATAGATGCTCGGGCTGATACCGGCTTTTTGTGCAAAATCAACTTGGCTAAGTCCATAACGCTTTCTGACCGTATGTAATAGTTCTGTATATGGCGCACTTATGAAAACACAAAAATCATCAAACAGTAGTTCTTCGGATATATGTAGCATTTCAGCCGCAGCTATGGAAATTTCATACGGTATCGGGAAACGCCCCTGTTCATAGGCAAGAACTGTTGCCGGTACAATGTTTAACTTTTCTGCAAGTTGCCTTGTGGTGAGCTCCCTCAGTTGGCGATAGTAACGCATATATTCTCCGGGACTGTTTAATTCACTCAATGTTTCAAAGATAAATCTTAAATGCATAAGCATTTTTCCGTGTCGGTATTCATACAGCTCTGTGTGATAGAGAATAGTGTCGCATTGTCAACAGTATGCCATACATATATCACACAAGAAGAAAAAAGTGATTTTGTTCTTTACTACTTTTCTCATCAATATGCTTGGAACTTTTTCCCTGAACAATCAAGAGAGAAAGTGAAAGGGAAACTTATAAAAATGGCGGCAGCTTATCGCACAAAACACCCTGAAAAAGATTTGAAGGTGCTGTTTTGGCCGAAAGCTGCATTAGCAGGATTTCAGGGTATGAATCACTATGACCCTTTATTCGGAGAAGCGTTTTATACCGACAGTTTTCATTGTGGAACTTTGCACGAAGATATTTTGAGAAAAATCAGATGTAAAACAATTTTTATGAAAGCAAAAACAAATATCAACTCTGACGGAATACTGATGGCTGCACTGAATGACGATGATGTGAAAAGAGTTTCAGAGTTGATTGGGGATTGCAAAATCATTCATTTCGATTGCGGACACGGTATCCATATTGAAAAGCCAAAAGAATTTGTGAAATGCCTGTTAGACTTATAAAACGTAAAAGGCAAACATTGTGGAGGTGATGATATGAACACAACAGCGTGGGTATATTGTCCTGTCTGCGGTAATAAAACCCGCACTATGATACGGGAGGACACCGAGATGAAGAACTTCCCGCTCTACTGTCCGAAGTGCAAAAAAGAAACAATCATCAATGTCGAAGATATGGAAGTCACACTTGCAGAACACAAATAGGATTTCGTATGTATACCGCCGCTATGGGTGAAACCGTAACGGCGGTTTTCAATGCCTATCGGCTGTCTCTGTCAAAGGATTTTTTACGCTGCCTTTGTGGCGGTTTCTGCCTGTTTCGTTCCTGTATCTCCCGCAGATGTTTTAGCACGCTCTGCTTTTCGGGCGGTCGGTATTGTTCTTTGGCGGCTGTCGGTTTCCTGCTGACTTGGTATTCCCACTCGGCAAGGTCACGGTTATATTGCTCTACAACGCTTTCCATTTCTCCGAAAGTCCGCATAAAGACTTGCACATCGGGATAACCGTCCTCTTTGAGTGTATCGGGGATTTTATCCAGCCTGTCAGAAATCTCAGCTTCGGTTTCTTTGATTTTTACCTCCAACGCTTTTCGTTCTTTGCCTTTGAAAAGTCCCTTTGTATCGGCAATCTGCTGTTTCAACTGCGGCAAGACTTTATCCTGCAAATGTTTAATCTCCCTTGCCTTGTCCTGTACTTTTATCATCAGGCTTCGCATATGACGGAACTCTGCCATATCCATATCAAGCGTGGGCTTGGGCGGCATATCCTTTTCTCGGATAAGTTTTTGCAGGAAGTCTTTTGCCTTGCTTACAATACTGCGGAACAGATTGGGCAGCCAGCCTTTGCTTTTAATGGATTGGCTTACTTTTTCGTGTATTTCGGTCTGCTTGACTTCTAAAATCTTTGCTTCGGAAATACCCGATATGAGTGCCA
>ERZ1643250.737-NODE-737-length-32488-cov-26.860543_pt1 | contig 32488 bp, 47 predicted proteins | sample MGYA00579262_ERZ1643250 | MGnify/ENA primary metagenome ERZ1643250 (study PRJEB29033, sample SAMEA4952265) | chicken gut metagenome | biome: Broiler Chicken; feature: Gastrointestinal Tract; material: Caecum | place: Ireland | collected 2018 | study: Broiler...
CGAACACCTTTTCAGGTTTCGCGGGTTTTGTTGGCGGAGTAAGAGAGATTTGAACCTAGATAATTATATTTAATGTCGATAAAATTATATATTGTACGGCCATGTTACGAACCAAAATGTGCATTCAGTATTTCGGCTGCTTCATCGATAGCGCTGGTTTTTGCTTCAGCGTACCAACGCTGCGTCGTAAGGATATCCGCATGCCCCATGAGTTCCTTGGCCACCTGTGGGCTGATTCCACACTGTACCAAAGTACTGGCAAATTCATGGCGCAGCTGATGGGCAGTAAAGTCAGGCTCCATAACGATCTTGTAGAGCTCTTTTCCGTCTCTGGACTTCTTTCCGGTTTTATATCGCTTGCCACTGTCGTGGGCACGACCGATACTGATGCAGTACTGGAGCCAGGCATTCTGATAACGACTTTTTGTAAAAGGTTGCTTTCCACCAAAGAGAAAGTCATCGTCTTTTAAGTTATCCAAACGATTGGCCAGAGCGGCCTGCAAAGGTTTTAGGATTGGAACGGTTCGGTAGGCACTTTCTGTCTTTGGCTTTTCCAGTTCGGGGTAGTTGTTATGCCAAACCACCGCTTTGGTTACATGGATGGCTCCATTGGCAAGATCCTTTTTCTGCAAAGCCATTACTTCACCCAAACGCAGCCCGGCATACATCATGATTGCGGGGCATAGTCCAAAACCTTCCGGATGGGCTTTGACCGTATTGACTTCCTCATCATCAGGGGCACGTCGCTTAGTTTGAGGGAGACCTTGTGGAAGCTTCAGCAGGGAACATGGGTTGCAATCGCCGCGCATTTCAGCGCACCAATACTGCCATATCATAGACAGGATCGACTTCTGTCCGGCAATGCTTTTGTACGAATATCCTTGATTAGCCATGCGGCTTAGATAGCGGTTGATATCAGTACTGGTGATTTCACGCATACCTTGCTGGCCAAACCAATCTTTTGCCACTTCCACTTTATGCCGATATCCCCGGCGGGATCCGTACTTAATGGTAGGCTCTTTGCTACGCCAGAAAGCATCGGCAACCTCGCTGAACGGCGAGCCTTTTTCTATTGTGACCGCCGCCTCTGCAATTGCTGCATCTATTTTACACTGAACTTCCCTTGCGGTCTTACCATAAAAGTGGCGCTTTTTACCATTGATGACCCGGCAGCGCTCAATCAGGCCATTGGATCGTCTCTTCACGTTTGCCATATAAACCTCCTCATGGGTACACTTTGACAAGCCTGCCCAGAGGTGGTACAATACGATTGCAGGGTCGTTTGTTCCATAAGGGCAAGCTGATCTATTTTAACGCTCACGGTGCGCCAACACCGTGAGCGCTTTTTGTTTTTGTTCTTGCTTTTTTGTGAATATATCCTTCTCTATGGATATTCACAGAAAACTTAGAATTATCATACTTTACGAAGTTTCAAGTAAATCGAAAAATGCGGCTTCAGAAATGATTGTGATTTCGTTTCCCTTTAAACGCAAATCCTCGGCTTTCTTCATCTTGGTTGTTTTACCATCTTTCACGCTACTTGCAAATTCTTCAGATCCGATAACGAGATAGTTTGTTTTCTTTGTTACAGAATTCCCGTTCTCTCCACCTACATTCGCTACAAGCTGCATTGCTGCGCGTCTAGTCATACAGCTTAAGGCACCTGTGAAAACGACCGTCTTACCATACAATGGGTGGGTTTCATCAAAATCGTTTGTTTGAGGTACAATATCATTGGCATCCAGCTTTACACTATGGCGATGCTTTTTAAAGCTGGAAACAAATTGTTCCTCGGATTGATTGGCGAGAATTCGGCTTCGTATTTCCAAATAGCACATATTAGTGGTCAGACAGTCCGCTTCCGCTCTATGGTAGCAGTTGACAGATATACCAAGTTCATTGGAAATGTCCAGAAGCCTATGATGCGATAGATTTGGTAAAGCTTTTCTGAAGATACGCAATGTATCAATAAAGTTGTTCGAAAACTTCATGCCTAGCCGATTGCAGGCATCATAAAGAAAGTTTATATCAAAATTTGCGTTATGAGCCACTAAAACAGAATTACCCACAAAGGATAGAAATTGTGGCAAGACAGTAAAGGGCTTAGGAGCTGATACCAACATTTCATTTGTAATTCCAGTTAAAGCTGTTATGAAGGAATCGACATACACCTCTTTTGTATTACCTTCTTCAAAATACGGGGTGGGTTGAACCAGGGAGGAAAAGCGGTCTACTACCAAACCATTACACACTTTTATAGCGGAAATCTCGATGATTTCGCAATAGGTGTAATCAATACCGGTAGTTTCGACATCGATTACAGTATAATCTAATGGAAGTCCAATTAAGCTACTTCCTTTTCCTTCTCTATCCATTGCAAACCTCCGCCAGCAAAAGAAAACATCATTTAAATATTACAGTTTTCACCATAAAAAATGGAGCCACTTTCTAAGCGGGACCTATAAACACAGCCAAGAGAGTAAAATGGATTTTCGTGAACGCACTGCCCTTTATTACTGCACTCTTCGTATTTCGAACAGCAACCAAAGGATGCGGTAGTACACGAAGCTTTTACGCAACGAAGTAGCAAATCACGAGCTTCTTCTATGTCGGAAAAATACACCCATTCACCTGTATCGGGGTTGTATATCATGTCATCGCAAAGTTTGCATAAGACAATAGATTTACCTGTTGGATAATACGCGGAGGGACGGATATTTGCAACGATGTTATAGGTTTTATCTACTTTTACTCCGTTGATTTTATATTTCGCTTTTAATTCAACAAGAGTAATAGATGACATTGCAGCTACGTACTGTCGGGGGAAAAGATACCATATCTTTTGCTCTCTAGGGTTCATAACTATGCACTCCTTTACAATTGACAACAGAGGCCGACGGCCTTACTTTCAATTTAGACATTGTTCATTATTGTGAAATTATATTTGCAATTATTCTGAAAGGATTGCATTTGCAAGAACCTTGTCGAGCTTTCTGATTTTACATTTTGGCGACAGATTGATTTTGATATGGCCGGCTTTTGTCCACAACTCAACTTCGCTGTTCACATCAAATGTGCCTGCATTTTCCGTTGAATACATGTTAATGGAGGAGTATGGTAAGGTATAAACTTCAACCTTCTTGCCAGTGATTCCCTGTGCATCCCGAACAATAATTCTTTTAGAAGTGAAGATGGCGATGTCGCGAATTGTTCTATACGCGCATACAGCCGTTTCCCCAGGAATAAGCATTTTATCTACGTCCTCAGGGATAGGGCATTCTTGCGAAAACGTCCAAACAATATACCTATCCAATTCAGTAGCCATAATTTACCTCCTTATGATTTCCGGCTGATGCCGGTGAATTCACAATTAACAACAATAGGTTGTTTGTTGGTGGAAAAAACATCAAAAATACTGTGAAAATTGCACATATACAAACAACGGATGGTTGTGTATAATGTTGTCAAATGATTGAGGTGTTAAACTTGAAAGGAGCCGCTCATGTACTTAGAAGAACTGTTAAGAATCATTCAAAGAAACGATGAAGGGTTCCTTCGAGCTCTGCTTGCCTATGCCATTGGAAGGGAAAAGTCAGAGAATAAAAAACAGGATCAGTAAAAGATTACCCCCGGCCCGACCGGGGCTTTTTTATTGCTGGGAAAGGCTGTCAATCAGTTTTCTGATGACGGCCTTTTCGTTTTCTTCCAGGTTCCAGTAGGCCCGGATGAACCGCTTGATGGTCTCGTCCCGACTACCGCTAATCTGGCCCAATATAAAGTCCATTTCCTCATCCTTGCTTACTTTTACAAACATAGCGTCATCGCCACCAGCACCGGTGCGAAGCCAATCCTCAGAAACGCCAAATTCTCGGCAAATGGAAGTGATAATTGCATCAATAGGCGCACGGCTTCCATTTTCATAACCCGCAACAGTGGTTTGCTTTACACCAATGCGTAATCCAAATTCTGTCTGATTAAGATTTAACGCAAGTCGCAATTTCTTGATGCGTTCATTCATTCCTGTTCACCTCCCTTGTCTGCATTATATCACATGATATAACGCAATGCAATATTTTTTCCTGTGAAAGCCTTGCATAATGTATCGCAATGTGCTAATATGATATTGCAAAGAGTTAACAAGACTGGAAGGAGGTACCAATATCATGATGGTTCAGATTGATGCGAAGAAGTTGGCAGACCTGCAGGCGCAGGTCACCAAGATGCAGAACATGTCCCCGCTGGCAGCCGGGTATGTTTTGGGTGTGGCCGAGACTCTGGGCCTGGTGGTTTCTACTCCGCCTCAAGGCCAGCAGTCCGCATGAGTTTGTGCCCACATTTGACACAGGAAGGAGGTACCCATGGCAAGAGAAAAAGAAGGTTACCGGGATGCGCTGGAACGCATCCGGCATGAGGCCAGTGGCGAGTTGGTGACCGTGGCGGAAGCAGCCCATATCGTTTATGGAACAGACCCGGCGGCAACACGTAAGGTCACCCGCAATTTGAAAGGCTGGATAGGGCAGGGGAGAGACAAGCGTATCCCTGCCACGGCTCTTGCCCGGCAGATCTGCTAAGAGATGTGTCCACATTGGACACGCAAGCAGGTAGGGACATTGATGTCTTTACCAGGGAGGAAATCATGGAAGACAGGCTTCTTGTTGTGATTACATCGCTAAGACGTTACGTTGCAGAGATGGAAGAATCCATTCCCCGGACAGATCCTAAACACGCCAACATCCTTAAGACAAAGCAACATGAACTTGAGGAAGCCAAAAAGGCGTTGGAATACTATAGAAATCTTTTTATTCATAGGGATTTTAGGGAACTCCAGACCGCCCAGGAAATTGAGGGAACCTGTGAAGGCTGCATGCATATTGACTGCGAACGGGATGAGCGCCCTTGCAGAGAGTGCTGCCGCCTGGATCAGGTGGACCGATATGAGCAAGAGGATGAAACTCTGGCCGATGTGTTCCCGGATTTGAACGCGGAGGGGTGAGAACGATGCGAAAAGCTATGGCTTTGGTTGGCTCTGTTCTTTTGGCTTTTTCTCTTTGTTCGTGTGAAGAGAAAATCTCTGAGGGCACAATCTACGAGAAGAAGTTTGAACCGGCACATACCGTAACGTGGACGCAATTTATAGTGGCAGGGAAAGTTCTTGTCCCTGTCGTGCATTCAAACCCTGTTCCCGATTCTTGGTACTTTTCCATTTATCAGGGCGACGGTGACGAAAGAGAAACCGCCCGCTGGCAAGTATCTGAAAGCCAATACAACAGCTATGAGGTTGGTGACTACTTTGTAGCAGAATGGGAGGCGAGGGAGTGAAAAAGACCGATGGGCCTATTATGTCGGTAGAGGATGCGTTGATCCTACTGGATGTGATGCCTGTGGTTGTGGGCTTTGATGATGACGAACCTCTTTTGGAACGTTATCGGGCTGCTGTGCAGGCGCTGCGGGATGAGGTGTACTGCAACAAAATGCTGGTGCAACAGCGGAACCGCATTGAATCCGAGGTTTTTGCTTGGCGGGTATGCTGGGCGCTATTTGGTGTATTTCTGGTTGGCGTCTGGCTGCTGGGATTTCTTTTTGGTTAGGAGGTGAACACGGTATGAGCGTAACGCTGCGGCCACAAGAGGCCTGGAAGATGCTGCAGGATGCGGGCAGCATTATCAGCATCGAAAAGCTGAAACAGGGAATCCGGCAGCAGCGTTGGAGCTGGGCCGACTACATAGCCGTCGAAAGCGACGGCGAGAAAGAGGTCTACATCATTTACGCTATGCCGTTTATCGCCTGGATGAAAGAACGCAGTCCGTTTGTAAAGGAGTACCAGCTGGCATGAGAACAATGCTCAAAAGACAGTTTTCCCCGGCGGAAATGGAAGAGATCCGCAAGGACCTTTTCCGGGCCAGGGGAAACGCCGCGGTAGTGGCCCAGCTGCATGCCTGCAAAGTGGATGAGCTGCGGGCAGCCCTGGGCGATGAAGCCGACAAATACCAATGGCCCCACGGCCGCAAAAAGGGGCGGTCTTACCGGTATTGGAGCCCTGAAGACCGGGATCTGGTAAAGCAGATGATGGAGGAAGGGCATTCCATTGGGGAGTGCGCCGAATATTTCGGCGTTAGCTACGTTGCCATGTACACCGTCATACGGCGGTGGTGGAGATAAGGAGGATCTATATGGGAAATACATGCCCGGCGGGACTGCCGGACTACTGCTACAGCATCGGTCCGAAGACCCGGGGGCCGGTTAAGATATACCGGGGAGACAACACGCTGTACGGCGTGGCGCTGCGCGAGAGCGTGGACGCCTTGAACGCACGCCACGGCGTTGACCGCCGCACCGAGGCCGCCATGCTGGGCGGCGCAACCAAAGGCTGGGACGGCCCCTGGGCGGACCCGGCGCACTACGATGATGACGGGGCCTACATTGGCCCGGAAGTGGAGGAAAACGATGGCTGAAGAAAGCAAAATTCCGCGCCTGGACCGCCCGCTGCGGGCGGATGAAGTGGTGTTGCAGGTGCTGGAGGTTACCAAGGACTGGGCGCGGGTACGCCTGTGGCCCAAGGTAGATGCGGTGCGCAGCATTTTGGAGGAGTATGACAGTGTGTGTGCCATGTCTTATGCGGTCCGGCACTATTCCTGTGGGCGTGCGCTGTACTGCGGTGTTGGATTGGCTAACAACACGGCGGACGAACTTGTGTACCGTGATGCCTGCGCTATTTCCACCTATCATGTGACCGGAGACCCGGCACAAGATGAATGTGACAGCAGCTTCCTGGCGGCTGCCAGCCTGTGGGGCGTGGCCCTGCCGGTGCTGCGGATGCCCTTCATGCGCTTGTCGGCGGAACAGGTGCATATTATTCCGGACGCTCTTCCAGGTAGCGACCGGATTAAGGGATATGTGATGGACGATGTTTTAACCTGCACTGAATTGGGATATGAAAACGGGGATCTTACACTGGTGCAGTTTACAAAACCGAATGGGAAGAAACTGTTATGGCAAAAAAGCTGATCGCGCACCTGGCCGCCTGGTATGAGCCTGGCCCGGCGGGCGGCCGGGGACGCTTTGCAACAGACGGGGGATATCTGCTGGAAGAACAGCGGATGTACGCCGAACTTGAAGCCCGGGCGCGGGGCCAGCCCCTGGCGGTGGAGATCGAGATCCGGCCTGTGCGGGATCACCGAACGCTGGACCAAAACCGGCTCATGTGGGCGCTACTCACCAAGATGGCCCGGCACTACGGCAACACCACCCCGGAAGCTTGCTATCTGGACCTGTTGGCGGATGCCGGTGTGGATGTGAGCCATTGGCGGGTGCCGGTGGCGGCGCTGTCTACGCTGCGCAAGGCCTACCGGGTGGTACAGGTGGTGGAGCTGCTGAGTGATGATATGTGCATTGTGCGTATCGGCCTGGGCAGCAGTACCTTCACCCGGTCGGAAATGGGGGAGTTTATCGACCGCATTTTTGACCGGCTGGCCGAAATGGGCGTGGACGACCCCGAGACCACACAGCAATACAGAGATTGGAGGTTGCAGAGGGATGGCTAAGAGCATCATGCAGGATGGCAAATACTGCTACATTTGCCGCAAAGAGTACAACATCAATACGGTGTCTGGCCTGGAAGAGCACCACGTCTTTGGAGGGTCTTTGAGGCCGCTTGCAGAGCACTACGGCCTGAAGGTCTACTTATGTCACCGCCACCACAATGAGCCGCCCCTGGGCGTGCATTTTAACGCCACGGCCCGCTGGCGCCTGGAACGGGATGCCAAACGCGCGTTTGACCTTAGGCACGGCGCCGGGATGCTGGACAAGCTGATCAAGCGTGTGCAGGAGGAGGCACCCCATGCGGTTTGAGATACGGGACCGCGCCGGGCGCGTGGTGATGTGGACCGTGGATGTGGCCTGTGTATATTCTGCCGCTACCCTGACCCAGATGCGGGCGGCTGGGTATAAAACGTATTTGGACGGAAAACTGATCAGATAAGGAGGCATCTTTTGCAAGTAGCAAACAAAAAAAGCGTGTTGGAGATGGCCATGGGCGGCATTGCCGAAGTGGTAGACCGGGAAGTGGACCGTGTGATCTGCAACATTATGGACCCCAGCACCAAGGCCACCGCAAAGCGGAAAATCGTTTTGACGATGGTCTTTGAGCCGGATGAATACCGGGAGCGCCTGGATATGGATGTACAGGCCAAAGCTACCCTGGCCCCGGTGACACCTATCAAAACTACACTGTGCATTACCAAGGGCCGGGGCGGTGAACTGCTGATGGCGGAAATGATGCCGCAGGTGCCGGGCCAGATCGACATGGATGGCGGGGAAAGCCCCGAACCCGCTATTGCCAAGGTGGGGCGTATGACGTACTAAGGAGGTACATACCATGGGAGAAAGTTTTTTGAAAGACGCCATTGACCGCATTGTGGAGATGGCCGCACCGAAGACGTACCAGATCGGGCCGTATACCTATGCATCCCGGAACCTGGAATTGGTGGACACCGCACCCAGCCGTCCGAAGGATTTTTGCGTGGATACGCTCAGCGGCCTGGTGCGGATTATCAAAGAGGAAGGGGCGCGGCTGGATGTAAAACTGTTGGTGCAGGTGGAAGACCAGCGCCATGTGGCTGTTTGGAGCGACTATTTGGGCGACCGTGTGGAACGCGCCCGCAAATATGATCGCTGGCGCCTTTACACCGCAGAGGCGGATGTGCCCCGCATTACGGTGGGCAACTACATGGACCAGCAACAGGCCATCATTGAGCTGCAGAGCCTGTACAACGCCACCCCGGACCGTGATTATCTGCTGGACCTGTTGAGCAAGATCGACGTGACCCAGGGCGTCAAGAGCACCGACAACGGCGTGACCCAGGAGGCTACTGTCAAGACCGGTGTGGTGCTGAAAGATACAGTACCTGTCAAGCCTATTGTGGAATTGCAGCCGTTCCGCACCTTCCTGGAGATCGACCAGCCGGTGAGCAAGTTCCTGCTGCGAGTGGATGAGAACGGCAGAGCGGGCTTGTTTGAGGCCGACGGCGGCGCCTGGAAACTGGAAGCCAAACGCAGCATTGCAGCCTGGCTGAGCGCCGCCCTGGCCGCAGAGATCGAAGCGGGCAAGGTTGTGGTGATGATCTGAGGTGCCCGGATGCTGAATGTAGTTGCAATCATGGGCCGTCTGGCGGCTGATCCGCAGCTGCGCCAGACAACCACCGGCAAAAGCGTGGCGGCTTTCCGCATTGCCTGTGACCGGGGCCGCAAGGATGCCAACGGCCAGATGCAGACCGATTGGCTGGACGTGGTGGCCTGGGACAAGCTGGCCGATTTTGTGTACAAGTGGTTTGGCAAGGGGCAGCTGATTGCCGTGTCTGGCCGCCTGCAGAGCCGGACCTACCAGGACAAGAACGGGAACAACCGCACTGTGGTGGAGATCGTGGCCAATTCTCTGAATTTTGCCGGGGGAAAGACCGCTGCAGAAACGCAGCAGGGCACCGCATACGCTGCGCCAGCGCAGCGCCCGGCGGGTACCCTGGATGATGACCCCTATGCGGTGATCTCCGACGATGAAGGGGATTTGCCCTTTTAACTGACAATTTTATAGACCGAAACCAGGGCCGCGCCGATGCGAAAAAAGGCGCAGACGCGACCCTGTGTTAAGGTCGGCCATTTTTAGAGGTACAAAGCATGGATAACCCTGGTTTTTATGCAATATTGCCCGCCAGTGTTCGGTATGACACCCGGCTGAAAGCTGCGGAAAAGATTCTGTTCTGCGAGATCACGGCGCTTTCCGACCAAAACGGATACTGCCACGCCCAGAACGGCTATTTTTCACGGCTGTACCAGGTGGATGAGCGGACGATCCGCCGCTGGATTCATTCGCTGGAAAAACTCGGTTATATTCGCGTGGAATACGAGAAAGCCGGTGATGCCCAGCAGCGCCGCATTGTCCCCGGCGGGATGCCTGATAGGGATGGACACCAGATGTCCGCCCCGGACAAAATTGTCCGGACCCCCCGGACAGAAATGTCCGGACCCCCCGGACAAAATTGTCCGCCAGAACAATACAAGTATAACAATACAAGATATAACAATATAGGCGACGGCTTAAATGTGCTGGATGAGTTTGCCGGTGACGATGAAAAACTGCATGATGCTCTCCACGCATTTTTTGATAACCGCAAGGAAACCAAGAAGCCTATGACCCGGCGGGCCTGTGTGGCCCTGTGTACGACGTTGTCCAAGATGGCGGACGACGCAAAGGTTATGGACCGCAGCGGGTACATGATCGCGGCGCTTGATCAGGCCATTTTGAACGGGTGGCAGGGTGTTTGGGAGCCAAAGAACTTTGTGGACAAGGCCACCACGGCTCACAGTCCCGGCGGGGCCGCTCCGGCACCGCGCCAGATCGGGCCAGATGATGATATCAGCCAGTATTTTTGAGGGGAGGGTGTTTATGAGTGGACGGAAACCGCTGACGCTGGAAGAACTGCGGCAGATGGTAGCGGACGATAACGACTGCATAGCCTTTGTTGTGGTGCATGATGTAAAAGGAAACTATGATGTTGCCGCTGTTTTGGACGAAGTGTTTGGCGATGGAATTTGTGCGGTTTATTCTGCTGGCCCCGTGGAATACAGGGAAAAAGATTACGGAAAATCCTGGCTTGCCTACGCCACAGAAGCGCCCCGCCTTGACCGTTCTGCGTGGGAGCCGTGCGGTGCTTGCAAAACGACTGTGGATTTGTCTTACTGGCTTGGGATGAGCGTCATGTTTTGCCCTCATTGTGGCCGCCCGCTGACCGATGCCGCGTGGGATATTCTGGAAAGGAGGCTGGCAGGCCATGAAAACCAGTAAACACCGCCACGACGGCGGCGCCTACCGCTGGTGCAAAACCATGATAGCGGCGCATGCAAAATCGGGCAAGGACCGCAGCAAGGCCCGGAGAAAACAGCCGAAGAAGGGGAAGCGATAGAACATGGACAAGCAGACACCACAGCAGCGGCACCAGCTGGCTTTCCTGGGGGCGGCGCTGCTGGTCCCGGATGAGGCCAAAGTCAACGTGATGCGCATGAACCCCGCCATGTTTGACGAGGGCGCACTGCGGGAGATCTTCACGGCAATCTACCAACTGTGTTTTGAGGGCAAGGGCATCGACCCGCTGACCGTAGCCAGCCGGGCCGGTGATCAGCACAGGCAGCTGATCATGTACGCCGCCCAGACATGCCCCAGTATCAGCCATCTGGACGACTATGAGACACTGGTGGTGGAAGACTGGCGCCAGAGGCTGCTGCAGGAAGCCATTGCCGCCGCCCAGTTGAGCGGCGAAAGCAGCGACGCTTTGTGCAGCAGGCTGCGGGCGGCCCTCAACGTGCAGGACGCCATAGCGGCCCAGCAGCTGGACAGCAGCGCCCAGGAATTTGACGCCGTACTGGATCGCACCGTCAAAGCGCTGCGGGACCCGGACACGACTTTGAAAACCGGCTGGGCGCAGGTTGATGAGTTTGGATTGCTGGAGCGGACAAACACTGTGGTGCTGGCCGGGCGGCCCGGATGCGGGAAAACTGATTTTGCCATCAACCTGGCGGCGCGGCTCTCGAAAAAATACCGGGTCTATTATCTGACCCTGGAAGAGACAGACGTGAAACTTATGAGCCGCATTTTGAGCAAGGCGACCCGCATTGACGCCGGGCGCATGCGGGATAAAAAGCTGACCACAGAAGAGTACGGCATTATCGAGCACGCAAAGACCGCCATGCAGCGCCACCACAACATGGTCCTGGAGGATGGGTCCAACATGACGGTGGACGGCATCCGGGCGCGGCTTCTGAAGCACAAGCCGGATGTGGCCTTTGTTGACCACATTGGCCTGATTGTGGCAACAGACCCACGGGCCAAAGAGTATGAGCGATTGAGTGACATTACCCGCCAGCTAAAGGTCATGGCTGTGCAGCTGGGCATTGTAATCGTGGAGCTGTGTCAGCTCAATCGCCAGGTGGTAAGGGGCGGCGGGGCCTATGCAACGCTGGCTGACCTGCGGGGTAGCGGCACCATTGAGCAGGATGCCAACGGGGTGATTTTTGTGCGGAATCTCCCGGCGGAAACGTCGGATACTCTGCACGATACCAACGATTACCGCGAAAGCGGGATACTGGTTGGCAAAAACCGTGGCGGCGGTTTGGGTGAGGTCCGCATGCAGTGGCGGCCCCAGTATCATGATTGGCTGCCTGAGAGGTCGATTTATCCCCAGGATGAAGGTGGCAACGCCGGGCCGGTATTCCCGGAAACTTAACAGGAGGTTACACGTATGGACAAAATTGCAATTATCAATCTCAAGGGTGGCGTTGGGAAAAGCGTTACCACCATCAACTTGGCGGCTGAGTTTGCGGCCCGGGGGCTGCAGGTTCTTGTTGTGGATCTGGACAAGCAGGCCAACGTTACCAAGTTTTACAATGCGCTGGACTACGACAATCCCAGCGCTGCGGACATTTTGACTTGCAGTAAGGATATCTTGGACGTGGTCCGGCCAAATGCCTGCAAGGGCATCGACATTTTGCCATCCAATATGCGGATGTTGTCTGCAAATAAACAGGTACTTACTGACGTTAGCAATGTTCCGCAACAAACCAGATTGGGCTATGCTTTTGACAGAATAGATGCACGTTATGACGTTTGCTTGATGGATTGCCCGCCTGATTTGGATATGGGCAGCATTAACGCCCTGTGTGCGGCAGACTGGGTAATTATTCCGGTAGACTGCGACGAATGGGCCACCGACGGTTTACAGGAAGTGCTGGAACAGATGCAGTGCTTGCGCATGTACCACAATCACCGGCTGAAGCTCATGGGCGTTCTTCTGACTAAGTACAACCGCACCAATGCCGAAAAGCAGGTGGCGAAAGATGTGGCAGAACTGGGCGTTCCGGTGATGACTGCTATGATCCGCTACACCGTCAAGGTCAAAGAGGCCCGCAGCGCCCACAAAGCCCTGCGCGATTACGCACCCGGCGGGACCGCTACCCAGGACTACGCAGACCTGGCCGATGAAGTATTGGACGTTCTCGGTTTGGATGTGTCCAATGTGGACACGCAAAAGGATGGTGTGCAATGATGGTGACTTTTGTTGAGGTGGTTTGTGGTGCATTTGGGGCAGGTGTTTTTGTGGCGCTGATTGCCTGGGCTGCAAGTAAACCCCAGTGTACCGCGTTGCGGGAGCTGCCGGACCGGCCTATCCCGATGGAACATGAGCACGGGGGTGAAGATGATGGGTGATTATATTGATCGCCGGGCTGCTTTGCAACGTGTAAATGAGTTTTTTCACGACCCACGTGTTGATATTGTGCTCAGCGAATTGCCAGCAATAGGGCCATGCTGTGCTTGCTCAAATTGGCGTGGAGAACTTGGCGATAAATTCGCGGCTTGTGTCGATAGCGGCGGCATTATGGAAGCCGACAATTTTTGCAAAAATTTTGAGTCTAGGAGGGAATCACGGAAATGAAAAAACTTTCTCGAAAGCGATTTGTCAAGTTGTGTATGGGTGCCGGGTATAGCCGGAATGAGGCAAGCCGTTTAGCTGACCGAGCCACGGCGTTTGCCAGCTGGTCACCCGTTCCTGACTATTCTGCATACTATCTGGGGTTTGTTTTGTCCGGAAAAGGAACAGTTCCGCTGCGTGAATTTTTGAGAGGATGCGAGCTTTTGACCAGTATGCTGGATGCAGGCTATTGCGATACAGCCTACGCAGAAAGATGGCTGGAAAACATGATTGTACGCACATCGAGAGGACGGCTTGTACTGCCCAGCGTTCCGGCCCGTCGGCATATTGATCCTGAATATGAAGTGAGAGTTGCTTGTGTCAAAATGAGATCCGTGACAGATGAATATGGATATTTGCACATCGGCAAAGAACTTGTTAGGGAACACGCGATAGATCAAATGCTCCACTTTATTGCGCCCTGCATTGAATTTGAGGAAAAACCGTGTGGCAGTTTTACCGAACTAACGGCAAAGATGATGGTTTTGGTCAAAAAGGAGGAAGCGGACAATGAGCAAAGGCTTTTCGATTGACGATGTACTGGGTGACCAATCCAAGGTGACCCGACCGGCGGGTTCGAGGATGGACATTGTCATGTTGCCCATTGAGGACATTGTGGATAATCCTGAAAACGCCATCTATGAGATCGGTGACGTAAGTGGGTTGAAAGATAACATTGCAAAATATGGCCTGCGCACACCGCTGGAAGTCACCCCGGCTGGTAACAAGTACATGTTGGTGGCCGGACACCGGCGGCACACTGCTTGTTTGGGGTTGCATAATGGCGGAGATGCCCGTTTTGACCGGCTGCCCTGCATTATTGTCAACTACGATAGTCGGGACGAAGAAGTAGTGGCGCTGATTACGTCCAACGCCACGGCCCGGGAATTGACAGATATTGAAAAAATCCGTCAATATGAAGCTCTTAAGGACGCATTAAGCCGAATGAAAGAGGCGGGAAAATTAAGCGGACGTGTGCGTGATGCTATCGCGGAAATACTGGGCAAGGGAACGGGCACCATTAACCGGCTGAACATGGTATCTACGAGGTGTGTACCTGAAGTAAAAGAAATGCTTGCCCGTGGTGAAATCTCAATGAATCGAGCGATTGAGTGCAGCAAGCTGTACAAGGTACAGCAGGTAATGTACGCAAAAAACGGTTATTCCAGCATGCCGCGTTTTACGCCTGAACAAAAGGCCTGGATCATTGAGGCGCTTGTGCGGGGAGCGTTGAAAGACTTTCTTTCTGGTCTGCGGTATTTTGGAAAAGACCAATGGAATTATACAACCGGCGAAATGGGCTTGCTTCCCGAACCAGTTACTTGTTCAGACAATGAGTGGATGGTCAAGGTTGAACAAAAGCATGCTAATTATTTTGAGTGCTTTCTTCTTGACCCGGCGGATGCTAATGAGTATCTGGCAAAAGAGGTCGTTTACCTGGGAGATATGTTTAAGCTGGCCAAGAAGCTTTATCAAACAGACCAGGACAAGGAAAAAGAAAAAACGTTATCTTCCAAGAAGCAGGATAACGAGAAGGCAAGGAAAGAGGAACAAGAACGTTGGTATAAAGCTGCATTGGAAGAAATGCACCGCTTTGATGAGTGGAAAAAGGTTGCCCAGGCTAAAGAGTTGGGGCTTGTTTTCCGGGAATATGTTTTCATTGACGGCGGCCGCATGGTAGTGGCTGTTGACGAAGAAAGCAGACAAAAAGTAGCGACCGGCCTGCCCTATGATTATTATTTTGGTGTAAGGTTTGGCGCAGATGGAACACGAGTTCACCGGGAAACTGGTGAAAAAACGGATATCAAATTTTTTACGAAATGGGATTGGAGACCGGAACTGGCTTTAAGAATTGCTGAAGATCTGCAGGCCCGTGCCCGGGCAGAAAGCGATTGACTATGACCTATGATGAAAAAAAACAATGGCTATGGCGCTACCGTGAAAGTATACACCGGGAAAAAGAGCTATCAGACGAAGTGAAGGAGCTGCGGGAACGCGCGTATAACGTTTCGCCTGCGTTGACAGGCATGCCCGGCGGGTCTTCTGATGGTCAGGAATTGCCGCGAGCGGTAGAAAGCATTACGCGAGCACAGCAGGAGTTGGAATGCCAAATCAATATGTGCGGTGCTATCCGGCGGGAAATTGTGGAAACCATTGAGCAGGTAACAAACGCCCGGGACCATGAAATCCTGCGTCGCCGGTATCTTCTTGGACAAAAGTTGGAAAAAATTTCTGTGGAAATGAATTACAATTTTCGGTATGTTTGCAAACGCCATAAAATTTCCGTATGCAAACTGGACATAGAAAGCGACAAAAAAACCTGATAAGATGGTACCATGGAAATCGGATAGAGAGCAGGTAGACGGTTTCCACGTCCATATGATGAACTCCTAGGGGTACAGGTCCAGCGCTTCCCGTAAGCGTCGCCCCGTGTATGGATCTACGCAGGCTGCAACGCCTGCATTTTGCAAGCGTCGTATAACGGTTAGTACATCAGCCTTCCACGCTGAGAGCGAGGGTTCGACTCCCTTCGCTTGCTCCAACCCGCTGCGCCGCGCGCAGGCCCGGCGGGGACCCCGGCAGGCGGGAGATGGTCACACACACATGACAAAAAGCATCGTCCGTGCGCTGCCGGGGTTCTATTTTTGAGAAAGGCGGTGGTCCAATGTTTTTCTATCCTGGATGGATTCTGTACATTGTGCCCCGCCTTTGGGGCTTTTGCAAGGTGCCTGTCCCCAGTACTAGCATTGGCCACAAATATGTATCCCATCCGCGACGGCTCAAAAGCTGGTATCCCACCGGGTACAAGTAGGTGCGCCAGTGATGGGGAATACGTTGATCCTTATAGCAGCGGCATGCTTTGGCGAGCGCATGCCGCTGTTTTTATGCCGCAAAGCCAATCAATAGAGACGGGCAACGCAGGTGCGAGACCTGCATGCGGTGCCAATACAGGAACACGGCCCGGCGGGCGCGTGTCCAATGTGGACACATAACAATGAGAGAGTTTGCAAAAGCATTTTACAAAAGCAAGGCATGGCAGCGATGCCGTGAAGGATATGTTGCCAGCGTCGGAGGCTTGTGTGAGGATTGTTTAGCTAAAGGTTTATACCAGCCTGGAGAAATTGTCCATCACATGGTTGAGCTCAATCCGGCCAACATTAATGACCCCGCTGTTGCATTGTCTTGGGAAAATCTACGGTTGTTGTGCCGGGATTGCCATGCTAAACGGCATGGAGCCCACAAGCGTTACCGCGTAGATGCGTCGGGGAGGGTGACGCCTCGGGGGTAGCCCCCCAGGGGTCAAAAAAATGGGCGTGGCCGGGCGACCGGCGCCCCTAGATAGAAATTCCTCTCCCATGATGCATGAATTTTTTTGGAAAGGAGGCCTATATGGCATCTAAACCTAAAACTTATCAGGATTTGATGGAAGAAGCCAGGAAATATGGCGTGAATAACAACGCCCTGTTTGTTCAGGCCGCCGAACAGTATTCTATGCAGTTCGCCGTCATCCAGCAGATTAAAAAGACCTTGCAAAGAGATAAAAATCTCATCACCAGCAAAGAGTATGTCAAGGGCCGGGAAAACGTTTGTGCCCATCCGCTCATTCGGGAGCTGCCGAAACACGTTGACAGTGCCAACAAAACCCTGGGCGTTATGCTGGAAATCCTTACCAAACTGGGCAAGCCTCCGGCACCTGAAGGCAAACTAGCAGAGTTGATGAAAGATGATTAACTTCATTTTTGCGTACTATCAGGCAATTCTGGACGGCAGCGAAAATGTGGGCCGTTGGGTCCGCCTGATGTATGAATATGTAGTGAAAGGACTGCAAACGCAGTCCTTTTTCTTTGATCAAAAAAAAGCTAACAAAGCGATCCGCTTTATTGAGACGTTCTGCCACCATTGCGAGGGCCGGGACGACTTATTAAAGCTGGAACTTTGGCAAAAGGCTTTTGTTTCGGTGGTTTTTGGTGTTGTTGGTGCCGATGGCCTCCGCCAATTCCGCGAGGTCGTGCTGATCATCGCCAGAAAAAACGGAAAAAGCCTTTTTGCAGCTGCTATTATCGCTTACTGCATTTATCTGGATGGTGAGTACGGTGCGAAAGTCTACTGTGTGGCCCCGAAACTGGACCAGGCAGAAATTGTCTATTCCGCATTCTGGCAAACTATCCAGAAAGAGCCTGAACTTGCTGCCAAAATAAAACCCAGAAAATCCGATTATTACATTGCCGAGACCAACAGCAGTGTGAAAAAAATAGCGTTCAATGCCAAGAAATCCGACGGTTTCAACCCGCTGCTGACAGTGTGCGATGAGATTGCAAGCTGGCCCGGCCAGGCCGGACTAAAGCAATATGAGGTCATGAAATCGGCACTGGGCGCCCGCAAACAGCCGCTGATCCTGTCCATCTCCACATCCGGCTATGAGAACGAGGGTATCTATGATGAACTGATCAAGCGCAGTACCCGCTTCTTGCTGGGTGATAGCCGGGAACGCCGTTTGGCTCCGTTCCTCTACATGATCGATGACATCGACAAGTGGAACGATATAAACGAGCTGCGCAAGTCCAACCCAAATTTGGGTGTTTCCGTGTCGGTGGATTATCTGCTGGAAGAAATTGCAGTTGCAGAAGGAAGCCTTTCCAAAAAGGCAGAGTTCTTTACAAAGTATTGCAATATCAAGCAGAATTCAAGTCAGGCGTGGCTGTCAGGAGAGGTTGTCCAGCTTGCTTGCGGACCGCATATCAATCCGGAAGATTTCCGCAACTGTTATTGTGTTGGAGGAATCGACCTTAGCCGAACGACTGACTTAACCGCCTGCGTTGCTATCATCGAAAAGAAAGGAAAGCTATATGTGCTGGCTCATTTCTTTCTTCCTGGTGAAAAGCTGCAAGAAGCTACTGAGCGCGATGGGCTGCCTTATTCCGTGTACGTGCAGCGGGGACTCCTTACCCTGAGTGGTGAGAATTTTGTGGACTACCATGATTGCTTTAACTGGTTCCGAACCTTGGTCGAGAAATACAAAATATATCCGCTAAAAGTCGGTTATGACCGCTATACAGCTCAATACCTTGTGCAGGACATGAAACAGTATGGATTCCACATGGATGATGTGTTCCAGGGATTTAATCTGACACCGGTGATTCAAGAGACGGAAGGTCTAATGAAAGACGGTTCTATAAACATAGGGGACAATGATCTGCTGAAAGTTCACTTGCTGAACACGGCACTGAAAGTGGAAACCGACAGCGGCCGCCGCAAGCCGGTAAAGTTGAGTGCCAACGAACATATCGACGGGTGTGCTGCATTTTTAGACGGTATGACAGTGCGGCAAAAATGGTACGCCGAAATAGGCGCCCAGTTAAGAAACGCGGGGTGATGCAATGGGGCTGTTTCAGTCCATCTTTGGAAAAATTAGATTGGGAAAACCTACGGCTGGTTTTTGGACTACGTTGGATGGCTATACACCTACCTTTACCAGTTGGGGTGGTGAACTCTATGAAAGTGAAATCGTGCGTGCAGTTGTAAATGCTACTGCGACACATATAAGCAAACTGAGCGTGACAGTTCAGGGAAGTGCAAACCCAAAGCTGCAGACTAGACTTCGGCAGGGACCAAATGAGTGGCAAACCTGGGGCCAGTTTTTGTATCGGTTGAGCACTATTTTGGATATGCAGAACACAGCATTTATTGTCCCCGTGCTCAATGAATTTGGGGAAACCACAGGCATGTTTCCTGTTTTGCCGTCTGGATGCGAAGTTGTGCAGTATGGTGGAGCACCATGGCTTCGGTATACTTTCCGCACCGGCCAAAAGGCGGCAATTGAAATGTCGCGATGCGGCATCATGACAAAGTTTCAGTACAAAAGTGATATCTTCGGCGAAAACAACCGGGCGTTGACTCCAACAATGGAACTGGTGAATTTGCAGAACCAGGGAATTTCAGAAGCAGTAAAAAATGGTGCCACTTTCCGCTTTGCTGCTAAAATGAATAACTTCTCCAGTGACGCAGATCTGGCGAAGGAACGCCAGCGCTTCAGTAAAGAAAACTTACAGGGAGAAGGCGGCGGTGTGCTGCTGTTCCCCAGTACCTATACCGATATCAAGCAGCTTGAAAGCAAGCCTTATGTAGTACCGACTGAAGAAATGGAACGCATTCGAACCAGCGTGTTTGACTATTTCGGTATGAATGAAGAGGTGCTGCAGAATAAGGCCTATGGAGATGCCTGGAGTGCATTTTATGAAGGCCGCATCGAGGCTTTCAGTGTACAGTTTTCTGACGTGGCCACAAAAATGCTTTTTACTGAGCGGGAGCGTGCCGCTGGTTCTCTTTTGATGGCGACGGCCAATCGATTGCAGTACATGAGCACAAATGAAAAAATCAACTACGCGAAAGAAATGGGCGATCGCGGTTTCGTCATGATTGATGAAATTCGTGAAGTATTTAATTTGCCGCCTCTTCCAGATGGCATGGGAAAGAGGCTCCCTATCCGCGGAGAGTACTATTTGATTGGCACCGATGGTTCAGTTGTGAAGAAGGGAGAAGAAACGAAAAATGGAACCTAAGATCACTGATATGCAGCTGCGTCGAATGGAAGATGGCTGCGAATACAGAAGTATGACGATGGAGGCCCGGGCTGATGATACGGATAAAATCGTGGAAGGATATGCCACCCTGTTCAATCAGCCCTATGTGCTTTATGAAAATGAAGATTACAAGCTCATTGAAGTCGTGGATCGGCATGCCTTTGATGGCTGCGACATGTCGGACGTGATTATGCAGTACGACCATGAGGGCCGTGTGTTTGCCCGGAATAAAAACGGAACTCTTGAACTTCCCATCGATGATGTTGGGTTGAAAACGGTGGCAAAGCTGGGTGGAACAGATTTGGGAAACCAGATCTATCAGGAAATTAAGGGTGGTTATTCTACCAAGATGAGCTACCGTTACCGCGTGGCCGAGGAAAAGCGCGATACTGTGTATGACCGTGACAATGGTAAGACCGTTGTTACCCGCACGATTATGAAAATCAAGAAACTGTACGATGTCAGCGTTGTGTCTCTTCCGGCCAACGATATGACCTCGATCAGTGCCCGGAGATTCGCTGACGGAGTGATCGGCGAAATCAAGGCGGAGAGACTGGAACGGGCAAATACCGCAAGACGTATCAAAATCAAACTTTTGGAGGCATGAAATGCGTAAGAAAATTGAAGAAATGACTATCGATGAACTGCGTACCCGGGCAGATGAGATTCGTGCGGCGGTGAGTGAACCGGATGCGGATCTGGAAGCCTTGGAAAAAGAGGCCGATGAGATTCAGAAGCGCCTGCGTCAGAATGCGGACGAGCAGCGCCGTCTGGCTATTGCCGGCAAAGTTGCCCACGGTGCCGGAGCTACGTTGGAAGACCCCACCGGTAACAGCGCAGAAGCCCGCGCGGCTGCTTTCGTCCAGGATCGCCGTGAAACCATCGACTGCGAGGAGGCGCGTGCATTGCTTGTCAGTGGTGGCAAACTGGCAACTCCTACGGCCGTATCCGGTATCAATGACCGTGTTGGTGCCAAGGTATCCAGTATTGTGGATCTGGTGAAGGTCGTGAACTGCGAGGGCATGGGCAGCAACAAGGTCGCCTACGAAGATGCCGAAACAGATGAGGCTGGTGATCAGACCGAGGGCAGCTCCGCTACGACCAAGGAAGGAACATTCGGTTTTGTGGAGATCAAACCTACTTCTGTAGCGGTTCTGTCCCAAATCAGTAAGCAGGCCAAGAAACAGACTCCGTTGATTTACGAGGCAAAGGTGAGGGAACAGTCTTTGAACAGCCTGCGCAAACGCGCAGCGGCAGAAATCGCCAAAAAGATGCAGGCGAGTACCTTGGTTTCCACCATCGATGCCAATCTGGACAGCGGGAAAAAAGGCGTTGTGGATGCTACGACGCTGCGCAAGTTGGCCCTGGCCTATGGCGGTGATGAGAGCGTCGTTGGTGGCGCATATCTTTTGCTGAACAAGGCAGACCTCATCGCGTTCGGCGATGTGCGCGGCACCAACGAGAAAAAGGCCGTCTATGAAATTACCCCTGATACCGACAACCCGAATACCGGTATCATCAAAGATGGCGGTCTGAGCGTGCGCTATTGCCTGATGAAATCTTTGACTGCCTGTGCCGGAACGGCGCAGACCAGTGCTGTGCAGAAAACGATGTTCTATGGTGTGCCTACCTGCTTTGAGCTGGATCTGTTCAGCGACTACGAAATCAGCGTAAGTTCTGATTTCGCCTTCGACAAGCGGATGGATACCATTCTGGGTGATGTGGACCTGGGCGGCGATGTGGTTGTGAAGGGCGGTTTTGTGGCCCTGAGCATTCCGGCCAGCGCCTAACCAAAGGTGACCCATGGTGGATAGTGATCTGTTGAGTCGGGTAAAAACAGCACTGCGCAAAACAAGTTTATCCGAAGATCTGCAGAAAGAACTGCAAGACCTGATTGAGGCTGCATTGGCAGATCTGAAACGTGTGGGCGTGTCCAACTTGGACACACAGGATCCATTGATTCGCCGCGCGGTCATTACCTATTGCCGTGCTTACTTTTACCCGACAGAGGACTTCGACAAACTCAAGGCCTCCTATGATGAACAAAAAGCACAGCTTATGACGACTACAGGTTATACGGACTGGCCCGAGGATTGACCATTCTATGGTATGCCGCCAGGGAAAATTAACCCTGGCGGCAATTTTTTTACAGGAGGGAGCCATGTATTGGACTGAACAGATTGTTTTAATGCAGGACACCCCTGAAAAAGTACAGGGTGTTACGGTGCATAAATATACCCCGTTAAGTACAGTGTATGGGGAAAAGAAGGCCGTAAAGTGGAGTGAATTTTTTGCCGCAGAGGCTGCCGGTACTACGTTGAGCGCGGTATTTTCTATTCATGCGGATGAGTACCACGGTGAAAAAGTTGTGCAATGGGAGGGTAACCTGTACAGTGTGCAGCGAGCCTATAAAACCGGCGATAAAGTGGAACTCTCTGTCAGTGATTTGCCACAGACAAAAGGAGCTCTGCCGTGAAAATGAACCTGATATGGAGTGAAGAAGTTTCTGCTCAGCTGGCTAGGATTGCAGATCTGGATACTATTGCACCTGAGATGTTGACGGCAGCGGCACCCCTTGCGACAGATGCACTTAAACAGCGCGTTGGAGAGCACAAAAGCAACCGTGCGGATAAACACCTGGTGAACAGTATTAAGGCCGGAAAACCTAAAAAGCGTAAAAAGGGCGGAGGTTATGGCCTGGATGTGAGCTTCAGTGGTTACGATTCCGGGCATGGATCCAGCCCTGGTCACAAGGACAAAGTTGCGCAGATGCAAAAAGCGGTAGCACTTGAATATGGAACGGCTACGCAACCCGCACAACCGTTCCAGGATCGCGCGGCAAGTGATTGTCAGCGAGCTGTAAGTGCAGCTATGGAAGATGTCTTGCGTAAGAGAGGAAAACTATGACAGGAATTGATACGGCCATCGAAGCACTGGAGAATGTGTGCGAGAGTGTGTCTTTTATGAAAAATGAAGAAGATCCACTTCCAGACAGCTATATTGTTCTGAGTGTGCGGGATGATCGGCCGGAAGTCTATGCTGGAGACCGTGATGAGCAGCAGGGGCTTCAAGTGCGAGCAGCTTGGTACACGAAAGATCGCCCGCAGCGCTGTGCAAGAGAAATGCGTTGTGCTCTGCGAGATGTCGGTTTTGTGATCGGCGTGACAGAGTATGGATATGATAACGAAACCAAACACCATGTCGCATTTGTTGAGGCTGAGATAGACGATAATTGCGACTGGAATGAAAGCGAGGATAAATAATGGCATATATCGGATTGCCGTATTACGGCTATTGTCCCATTAAGATTACCACCAGTGATGATGGTTCTGAATCGGAAACTTTGGGCGCTGGCAAGATCACCAGTGCTGTTATCAGCTATGCCGGAGAGAATGATAGTGAGAGCGGTGAGCTCTGGGCGGGTGATCGTCGTGAACAGCGGGACAACGGTTCCCCGACGGCCAAGCTGACAATTGACCGGAGCTACCTTAGCCTTGCGGATGAGGCTGAACTCGGCGGCCACAAATATGAAGAAGCGACAAAGACTCTGGAGCGCAAAGACACGGACACCCCTGCCACTGTGCGTGTGGCAGCGCTGGGAAAGATGAAAACTCCCGAGCGGAAACTGGTGTACCGTTTGATCGGTTACTACCGCGCAAGCTTCGACCCGGTCAGCGATACTTTGAACACCAGCGGTAAGGGAGTGAGCTATGGCACCACGAAGCTGACCGGCGCAGCAGAGTGCAACGCCAAAGGCGAGTTTATGAAAAAACAGGATTTCGATGACTACAATGCAGCGCTGACCGCTCTGAAAACATTCCTGAATATTCTGGAGGAATGATTGCTATGGTTGAGATTGTACTGCGCGGGAGAAAATATCCTGCGTTATTTGACTTGCAGAATGTGAAGGAACTGCAGGAACGGTATTCCGATTTGACGCAGGTGGCCGAAAAACTGAATGATCCCGAAGAAGCTGCATTCATTATCTGGTTGCTGATCCGAGAAGGTGTAGAACTGGATAATGAAGAACACCATAAAGAGAATGAGGCACCCAGCCTTGAAATGGTGAAACGCCTTATTTCTTTTGCTGACCTTCAGGGCGGACTTGCTACCAGCGTAGAGGAAGCCTTTATGGAGTTTTACGGAAAAAAAGGATCAGGCCGTCAGGCGTTGAAAGCAATGCGGACGATGTTGAGCGAATCTGGGTTGACGATGCCCCAGAACGGCGCTTTGACGGCGACCGAGTAATCAACTTCCCACGGCTTCAGTATATCGCTGTTGGCTTGTTGGGTTATTCCCGGCGCGAAGCACGGTTCCTGAATCTGAATGAATTGCTGGAACAGTTTACAGAGTACTGTGCCATGAACGGCATTCCGCTGCCGGAGGAAAGGGGGCTTGCAGATGAGTTTGCCTAAAGCAGGCGTTAGCTTGGTCGTTGAAAATGACCAGCAGTTCAAAGCAGCGTTAAGTGAGGTGAATGCCGGTCTGAAGGTAAACAAGCAGCAGATGCAGCTTGTTACCGAGCAGACCAAAGAACTTGATGACCGTCAAGTTGCACTGAAACAGAGATATGATGCTGCTGCCCAGACCCTGCAGAGCTATAAAGACAAGGTGGCCGTACTGCAAGAGGCCTATGAGAACTCCGTTCGCCGTGAAGGAGAAGCCAGTAAGACCACGATGCAGTGGAGATCCAGTTTGATCAGTGCTCAGACTGAGGTGGAACGCCAAAAAAATCTGTTGAAAGATTTGCGTGAAGAGCAGGAAAACGTGAATAAGTCTACGGCCAGTCTTGCGGATGTGGTAAATGGCCTGGCTGATGCTTTTGGCGTAAATCTGCCGCCCAGCATGCAAAGTGCGGTAGACGGGTTGGAAAAATTTTCTGCCAGCGGTGCTGCTGCTGTTACAGTTATTGGTGGGATGGTAGCTGCGCTAGGAAGTACAACTATTTCTATGAGCCAGCGAGCCGATGAATTGACAACACTTGCGGCGCAGACGGGTTTGACGGCTGAACGGCTTCAGGAACTTGAATATGCAAGTGAATTTGTTGATGTTGGTGTTGATACACTGCAGGATAGCCTAAAGGAAATGACCAATAGTATGCAGGCGGCTCGGGAAGGAAGCGGCGATGCAGCTGCTGCGTTCAAGGAATTGGATGTTAAAGTGGCAGATAGCCGTGGTAGCCTGCGGAATAACTACGAGGTGTTCCTGGAAGTTATTGATGCACTGGGGAGTATGAAAAACGAGACCGAGCGGGATGCCTATGCGATGCAAATTTTAGGTGAATCGGCCACACAGTTAAATCCCCTTATCGAAGCGGGATCCCAAAAGCTGCAGGAACTTGCTGCCGATGCGCATGAAGTAGGATATGTTATGGACGATGAAACCCGTGAGAGTCTTGTACAGTTAAATGATGCACTACAAAAGCTTGATAAACAAGGTGATGCGGTGCATATGCGGTTTGCGGAAGCTTTACTACCAATTCTTACTGCCTTTGCAGATTTGCTTACTGCGATTCCGACACCTGTACTAACCGCAGTTATTGCAATTGCTGGAATAACAGCAGTTGTTGTATCTGTTTCAAAAGCCGTTAGAGATTTGGCAGGAACGATGGGAGTTGCGAGTGGTGTAGTTAATACGGCATTTGGGCAATTGGACCTTCTTTATATTAAAATCTTGCTTATTGTTGCCGTAATTACAGCGCTCATTGCTGTAATTGCTGTACTGATTGGCAAGGGAAACGACGTCACGAACGCAATGAATAGTATCACATCGGCTACCACAGGGACCATGCAGGCGGCCAACAGCAATATGCCTCGTTACGCTACCGGAACTCGCAGTGCAAAAGGTGGACTGGCTCTGGTGGGAGAAAACGGGCCAGAGTTGATCAATCTACGTGGTGGAGAGCGAATTTATACCAATGGGCAAACCAGAAGTATGCTGGGCGGCGAGACAATCAGTATCGGAACTATTGTCATCGATGCCAAAAATGTGAAAGAGTTCAACGACATCGTAGAGATCGCCAAGAATGAAGCAGTTACTATCCGGCAGGGGGTGAAGAAGAATTGAAGCATCATAGCTGGACTTCCACAGGCGCATCAAATCCACAGATGTATCCAGACAGCTCTGAATTTGCATGGAGATCCTTCTTCAATTTTAGTACAGGCGGTTTTAGTAGTAGCAGATATGTCTATCAGATTTTTGTTCATGCCAAATATGCGCGAATGTCTGATAGTATTAGAGCTTCTATTCATCCGGCGGCCGGCGGTGGCAAGTATTATCCTAATACATCAATGTCTGCTGAAAGCAGCGACTGGAATCCAGAGATCACCAGTGTGGCGACAAACTGGTCTCAAGCAATGGTCCGAGCTGCATTGACCAATGGTATTTACATCAATTGCACAAATGGTACGGTAAACATTAAGTATATGCCAATTTTGGCAGTTGACTCATACCAGGGAAAAATCACTCCTACAGGCAGTACATTTACAAGCGGTTCAATCGCACGTTATACGAAATATCGTTTGGAGTGGACAACTGACGCCGAGGACGAATTTGAGCGAAGCAATTCTACATGCCAAATCGTAATTACTGACCAAAACGGCGGTAATGTAAAAACCGTAACACTTGCAAACGGTGCGACCTCGTATGATTTGGACACAACACAGTGGTCCGGTGGAACGGGCCTGCGCTGGAAGGTCCTGGTAGGTGCTTATGCATCTGGAACTGTAACGGAAAGCCCTACGTACACGCTTAGTCTGGTAGACCCCACTGCCAAAGTAGATGATTTACGTCCAACCAGTAAAACGTACTTTGGTTTTGAATCTGTCTTCAGCTGGACATTTACAGGGTCAATTGCAAGCGGATCCAGCAGTGGAGCGCTGCAGCAAGGGTCTGCAGTTCTGCAGTATCGTACGGACAACATGCCGGAGCCTGCACAGTTCGCAAGTGTGAACAACGGAACAACGCATGTCAATGTAAATTGCGGAGTTCTTCCGGTTGGAAGCTACCAGTGGCGTGTTGTGGCCACTAGCACTGTAGGAACAAAACATACTTCCGGATGGGTTCAATGCACCAACGTTGAGGTGCCTATTTCGGTTAAAGGTGTAACGCCTGCCGAGGGGGCCCATGCTCCACGGGCAATCATTAACCGTTTCAGCTGGGCTTTCAGTGTTGACAGTGATGATGCGCCGGGTGACGTGGTGCAACGCAGTGCTGTGCTTCATTTCAAGACAGATAATGAGGTCACCTGGCACAAGATGAGCGTGAACGGATCACAGCAATACTGTGATGTTCCGGCATTTACGTTTGCTGAGGGGGCTGAAACTCTTGACTGGTATGTAGAGGCGGTGGCAAACACCGGATCTACCGCAACCAGCGATACAATTACAGTATCGACCAAGGACGCACTCAGTACACCAGTTGCTATTAGCCCTGCAGGTGAATATCTTGATGACGCTATTCAAGGGATAAAATTCACATGGGCGCATGCGAATATTACCGGAACAGCGCAGTTCGGCTGGGAAATCAGCTATTCAAGCGATAGCGGCGCATCTTACAACGTTTTTGCCTCAGCCGATGATGATGCTAGCAGCTATCAGGCAAAAGCAGGGGTGTTCCCTTCAGGTGTTATTTATTGGCGTGTGCGAACCAAAAATACAGACGGCGTATTTGGTGAGTATTCTGGAGCTGCTATTTTTGCAATCCGAAGAGCACCGGTGGCACCAGTTATCTCCTACTATGATAATAAACCGCTAGCAATGATGCGTTGGCAGGCGATGGAACAGGACGGCTATGAAATTGCAGTAGACGGGATAAGTCTCGGTATTCGATACGGCACTGGTAAGGTATGGCAGTCTGATGAGGTGCTAGGCGACGGGAAACACACTTTGCAGGTGCGCATTTACAATGCTTATGGAGATGTATCTCCGTGGAGTACATGCGAAATCAATGTGAAAAATCTATCTGGAACTCCAACCAAGCTCTACGCAGAAAGCCGGTGGGGAGAGGTTGTACTTAGATGGATTGGCGATTCTGGCTACATTTTGCGAGATGGTGTGCTAATTGCACGGGCAGAAGGGGGCACGTACACGGACCGTGCGAGCGCAAATGCCTACCTTTATATAGTGCGTGTGTTTGATGAAGATGGATACTATACGGATAGTGCTCCTGTAATGGCCGCACCCAGTGTGCCTTATGCTGCCATAGGTCCATTACATGGGGATTGGTGGCTGGCGCTAAAATATGCAACCAGTTACCAGAACTACAGTAAGACCATCAGTGTCGGCGGTAGCTTGCAGCAGTATTGGAGTAAAGAAAAGCCGGTGTGGCATGATTCCGGAAATCGAGTGGTCACGCATGCGATTGCTCATGCTTGTAAGAGTGTCAGCGAATTATCTGTTTTGCGCAGTTTGGCAGGGCAGGAGGTTATTTATAAAGACAGGGATGGTCACCTGGCAATCGGAGTTTTTCAAGATATGCAGGAGAGTCGTGAGTTTGGATGTACAGCGATAACCTTGAACGTGACCGAAACGCAGCAGGAGGTCGTCAAGTATGATACGATATGAATTTATCGCCATGCGTGGCGGAGCCCCTTATAAAGTGTTGCATGTTCCGAGTGATTGTACGCCGCAAATCCGATTTACAGGCAATGCAGAGGTCAAGAGCACAATCAGCTTGACGGTAGAGCCAGACGATACAGTGAACTGGTTGACCGATATGTTGAGTGTGGTGCGCGTGAACAATGCCGAGCGTATACCGCTCGGCCTTTTTAATATCACGACATCACCGGTAATTACTGACGATTACGGCCACTCCACACAGGATTTGACTGGATACGATCAGGGATATGCGCTGCGAAATTTGAGTTCTCTGGAAAAAAGCCTGACGATTCGGGCCGGAACAAAATACACAACGGCTATCCGTGAGCAATTACTTGCAGCTGGTATTAGGGTGGTCAGCATTATCGAGAACGATGAAGTGTTGATGACAGACCATGCGTGGGAAACAGGAACAACGCGTTATACGGTTGTATCTGATCTACTGGCCGAAATAAATTACCGCGATATCTACTTCGATGGAAATGGTGTGGCTGTTGCCGAGCCGTGGGAACCTGCATCGATTCATAGCAAAACACATCGATATGGCAATGAGGAAACAACGCTATTGAGCATTCCGATGAGTGTTCAGGCGGATACTTTTGATGCAGCTAACGTGTTTGTAGATATCGTGTCCAGTGCGGACTTGGACCAGGAACTACGTGCTGTTGCAGAAAATGTAAACCCAACAAGCCCACTGAGTTTGATGCGCCGTGGTCGCCGGATTGTTAGTGTACAAACGGTGGATGGTATAGCATCCCAGGAGGCGTTAGAGACACACGTCAAAAATCGCATGCTGTTGAGTATGATGGGAGCTGCAAGCTATACCTTCACATCCTGTGGGGACATGGAGCGTCCACATGGCTTGAATGACAGTATTTTGATGATGCGCGACAGGATCGGTTTGCTGGAGGAACAGGACTGGACGTTGAACTGTATTCCGGGTGGTCAAATGGCGCATACGGCAAAGAAGGTGTATTACAGTGTTGATTAAGACTTATCAAGAGAAAAAATCGCTGGAGAGTACAGTCAAGAGTGGGAGTATTGCTACGGTTGCATCTGTTCATAGTGATGGTATCGCTTTGATACTGCCGGGTGATACTGCTGCTTCCGACAAGCATTACCCCTATAATGAGTCGGCTACTTTCGAACCTGGCCAGCGTGTTCATATTGCCAGGGAATCCGGGACAATCATCGTAGAATATCCAATCGGCGGAATGAAAAGCGCTCTGAAAGAGGAGAAGTATAATGAGTAAAGTTATGATCTATTCGCCTCCGTCAACCGCTCAGATCAAGCGCTGTTCTGTTGACTTTGACCTTCGCAGAGAACCTCCCCAGATTTATCTTGTACAGTACGACAAAACACTTCCTGTCGTTGAAGTGGCCTTAAATAAAGGCGGTACGGCTTATCAGCTGCCCGAGGATGCCGAAGTCAATATCCGGATGGGAAAACGCAATAAACTTGCTGTGTATAATCCTGTTCTGGGGTGTAATGAGGATCGCGATAGAGTTTATATAGAAATTACAACGCAAATGACAACGCAAGAGGGTGTGTTTGATCCTATCTTGGAATTGCTGGTTGGCGGTGGAATTGCGGGCACATCTCCTATTCAATTTATCGTTCAACGCAATCCTGTTCAAGATGATGCGGTTGAAGATGAGACCGAGCGAAAGACAATCGCAGAGTATGCCAGACAGGCCAGTGAAAGCGCATCAGCCGCCGCCAAAAGCGCCGAAGATGCAGGAGAAAGCGTTCGGGTTGTTCAGGAAAACGAAGAGTCAATAAAATTTATTGAAGATAATATCGAAGATATCCGGCAAGCGAAGCAGAACGCGTCAGAAGCTGCTGACAGTGCCACGCTATCACAAAGCTGGGCTGTGGGTGGAACCGGAACCCGTGAAGGGGAAGATACGGACAATGCAAAGTATTGGTGTGCTGAAGCCCAAAAAGTTGCCCAGGGCGCTTTGGGCTGGTACGAAAATGAATCTGCGTTGAGAAGTGCGCATCCGACTGGGCAGGATGGACAATGGGCGCTTGTTGGTGATACTGATACAATCTGGACATGGGATAGTGACGCGAGCGACTGGATCAACACTGCCACCCGGATTGACTTGTCCAATTACTATACCAAAGCCCAGACCGATGCCCAGATCAAAACCGCAATGAGCAACACAGGTACACTGGTTTATGGCAGCTCAGTTACCACCGGCACTGTGAACAATGGCGGTGTTGGCACTATCGGCACGCTGAAAATACCTTCGGCGGGGGTGTGGATGGTGGCGGCCAGCGGGTGGAAACCCGACGCAATCGGTAAAGGAATCGTGAGTATCGATAACATTGGCGGTTGTTCACTGAGCGAGTATCAGTTTTGCCTGGCCGGTGTGATACAGTGCAGTGGCGCTACAACCCTGAACCTGAACGTGACCAACTGGAGCGGTAATGCAGTCAACGGCCAGCAGAGCGCGGGCCTGATTTTCAGAGCAGTAAAAATTTCCGACTAAAGAGGGAGCATTTGCTGTGTGTAACCGACTTCCTGATCAACCAATACAAGTAGGTGTATCCTATATGCTATTTATTCTGTAAAAACTTTGAGGAATGGATGTGAATAACATGATTTATGCAATTGACGTAAGTAAGTGGCAAGGCGCAATGAATTGGGCGACGGTTAAAAATGCCGGCATCTCCCACGCCATGATTCGAGCAGGCTATGGAAACAGCACCAAACAGATCGATCCGCAGTTTAAGCGAAATGTGGCAGGGTGTGAATTGTACGGGGTTAACTGGGGCGTGTACTGGTACAGCTACGCCACCAGCCCTGCGCAGGCACGTCAGGAGGCCCGTTGCTGCCTACAGGTTATTCAGGGGCTTAAACCGACAATGCCGGTGGCTTATGATATCGAGTATGAGCCGGGCATCCTGGCGTTGGATAATGCCACCCGCACCGCCATGGTGAAAGCCTTCCTGGAAGAGGTGGAGGCAGCCGGGTATTACGGTATTCTGTATGCAAGTACCAACTTCATCCAGACAAAACTCAACTGGAAGGAACTTGCCTGCTACGATGTGTGGGCTGCTCAGTATGGAAGCCGGTGTACAAGCCCTCTGCCTTATGGAATCTGGCAGTACAGCAGCCAGAACGCCCTGGGGGTTCCTGGGTTCGGAAAGAGCTTGGACTGCAATCGGGTTTACAAAGACTATCCGAAGGTCATCCAGGACGCGAGCCTCAACGGATTTACGGCTCCCGAAGAAAATCCCGCGCCGGACCTGAGCGCATGCAAGCAGGTGTTGGCTATTGGGCCGGTAACGATGGGAGATGCGCTGCAAATCGAAGCCCTCTGCAAGAGTTTGAGCATCACCGAAGAAAACCATCTTTATACCAGCAAGTGGAATGACGCCGAGAAGATGCTGCAGACAATTAACATCGGACCAGTCAGCTCCGGCGATGCCTGGTACATTATGCGGCTTTGTGAGCGGCTGCAGCTGACTGAACAGAGACTGTATCACAGTGACTACACTAAAGTTTGAAGGAGATAAAATCATGGAAAACGATAACATTTTTCTGGCTGTAAAAGCGGCTGTGGTTGCGCTTATGGGGGCCTATGGCGCGGCTTTTGGTTGGCTGGGCTGGTTGATTTTGGCCTGGGTAGGCTGCATGGTTCTGGACTGGATCAGTGGCAGCGCGGCCGCTGCGGCAAAAGGTAACTGGTCCAGCGCCGTAGCTCGCGCAGGGATCTGGCATAAAGGCGGTATGGTGGTTGTAGTAATTGTAGCCGCCGTAGCTGACTGTGTGCTGGGCATGGC
>ERZ1643250.741-NODE-741-length-32350-cov-7.035392_pt1 | contig 32350 bp, 26 predicted proteins | sample MGYA00579262_ERZ1643250 | MGnify/ENA primary metagenome ERZ1643250 (study PRJEB29033, sample SAMEA4952265) | chicken gut metagenome | biome: Broiler Chicken; feature: Gastrointestinal Tract; material: Caecum | place: Ireland | collected 2018 | study: Broiler...
CCTTCCTCGGACACCTATATCGCCAAGGACTCTGCTATCAACGAGGAGATCGACAAGCTCCGTCTCTCCGCTACCATGGCTTTGACGGAGCGGCGTGACGTTATTATTGTGGCCAGCGTATCCTGTATCTACGGTCTGGGAAACCCGGTAGATTATCAGAATATGGTGATCTCTCTGCGCCCCGGCATGGTAAAGGACCGGGACGAGGTGATCAGCAAACTGATCGAGATCCAGTATGACCGTAATGATATGGATTTCCACCGCGGAACATTTCGGGTGAGAGGAGATGTAGTGGAGATCATTCCGGCATATGAGAGCGAGACAGCGGTGCGGATCGAATTTTTCGGGGACGAGGTGGACCGGATCACAGAAATCGACATCCTGACAGGGGAGATTAAGGACGAACTGAAGCATGTGGCGATCTTTCCCGCATCCCACTATGTTGTGGATAAAGAAAACATTAAAAGAGCGGTACATGATATCGAGGAGGAACTGGAAGAACGGGTAAAAGAGTTTAAACGGCAGGACAAGCTGCTGGAAGCGCAGCGGATTGCAGAGCGGACGAATTTTGATATTGAGATGCTCAAAGAGACGGGGTTCTGTTCGGGAATCGAGAACTATTCCCGCCACCTGGCGGGGCTTGCGCCGGGGCAGCCCCCCTATACACTGATCGATTATTTCCCGGATGATTTTATTATGATGATCGACGAGTCGCACAAGACGATTCCTCAGATTGGCGGCATGTACCACGGGGATCAGTCCAGGAAGAGCACACTGGTGGATTATGGTTTCCGGCTCCCGTCGGCAAAGGACAACCGCCCCTTGAATTTTGAAGAGTTTGAGAGTAAGATTAATCAGGTCATGTTTGTATCGGCGACGCCCGGGCCTTATGAGGAGGAGCATGAACTCCTCAGAGCGGAACAGGTGATCCGCCCGACGGGGCTTCTTGACCCGGAGGTGAGCGTACGGCCTGTGGAAGGGCAGATCGACGATCTGATCGGAGAGATCAACAGAGAAGTGGCTAAGAAAAACAAAGTGCTTGTTACTACTCTGACCAAGCGGATGGCGGAGGATCTTACGGACTATATGCGTGAGGTGGGCATCCGTGTGAAATATCTCCACTCAGATGTGGATACACTTGAGAGGACGGAGATCATCCGCGATATGCGTCTGGATGTGTTTGATGTGCTTGTTGGAATTAATCTGCTCAGAGAAGGGCTTGATATCCCGGAGATCACTCTTGTGGCGATTCTGGACGCGGATAAAGAAGGTTTCCTGCGATCGGAAACATCGCTTATTCAGACGATCGGACGTGCCGCCCGCAATGCGCAAGGCCATGTTATCATGTATGCAGATACGGTGACAGAGTCTATGCAGATGGCGATCGACGAAACAAAACGCCGCCGCGAGATTCAGATGAAATATAATGAAGAGCACGGCATTACGCCGCAGACCATTCAGAAATCAGTCCGGGATCTGATCAGTATCTCAAAGAAAGTCGCGGCAGAAGAGCTGCGCATGGAGAAGGATCCAGAGTCCATGAGTGCGAAAGAACTGGAAAAACTGGTCAAAGATCTGACAAAACAGATGAAGAAGGCGGCGGCGGAACTCAACTTCGAGGCGGCAGCCGAGCTCCGCGACAAGCTGGTCGATCTGAAAAAGATGCTGAACGATCTGGAGCAGTAGCCTGACGTCGCAGGAAATGATAGAAAGAACAGGAAGGAAACGAAAGAAATACATGGGAACAAAGATGGATGCCCGGAAATATATCAGGATCCGCGGCGCAAATGAAAATAATCTGAAAAATATAGACGTGGATATCCCGCGCAATGAACTGGTTGTCCTGACAGGATTAAGCGGTTCGGGGAAGTCTTCTCTTGCCTTTGATACGATCTACGCGGAGGGACAGCGACGGTATATGGAATCCCTGTCTTCCTACGCAAGACAGTTTCTGGGGCAGATGGAAAAACCGGATGTGGATAGCATAGAAGGGCTCTCCCCGGCCATTTCTATCGATCAGAAATCCACCAATCACAATCCCCGGTCCACAGTTGGGACGGTGACAGAGATATACGATTATTTCCGTCTTCTATACGCCAGAGCAGGTATTCCCCACTGCCCGAAATGCGGCCGGGAAATCGTAAAACAGACGGTGGATCAGATGGTGGATCAGATCATGGCTCTGCCTGAGGGAACAAAGATCCAGCTTTTGGCGCCTGTTGTGCGGGGGAGAAAGGGAACGCATGCAAAGCTTTTTGAGCGTTCAAGGCGAAGCGGATATGTGCGTGTCAGAGTGGACGGCAGTATATATGAACTGTCCGAGGAGATCACTCTGGACAAAAACATCAAGCATAATATAGAAATCATTGTGGACAGGCTTGTAGTACGTCCGGGAATAGAAAAAAGACTCACGGATTCCGTGGAGAGCGTACTCCATCTGGCTGAAGGACTGCTCGTGGTGGATGTGATCGGCGGTGAGCCGCTGAATTTCAGCCAGAGCTTTTCCTGCCCGGACTGTGGTATCAGTATTGAAGAAATCGAACCCAGGAGCTTTTCATTCAACAATCCGTTTGGGGCTTGCCCGGAGTGCTTCGGCCTCGGTTATAAGATGGAGTTCTCCGAAGAACTGATGATACCGGATCCGTCTCTGTCCATCAATGAAGGGGCGATCGCGGTCCTTGGCTGGCAGTCCTGTACGGACAAGGGGAGCTTTACCCGCGCGATTCTTGAGGCTCTGTGCAGGGAGTATAAGTTTGATCTGGACACGCCTTTTGAAAAATATCCGAAAAAGATACATGACGTCCTGATACATGGAACCGGCGGGAAGAGTGTGAAAGTATTTTATAAAGGGCAGAGAGGAGAGGGCGTCTACGATGTGGCCTTTGAAGGACTTATAAAAAACGTAGAACGCAGATACCGGGAGACCGGCTCGGAATCCATGAAGGCAGAATACGAGACATTTATGAATATCACGCCCTGTTCCGCCTGCAAAGGGCAGAGATTGAAACCCGGTGCTCTGGCTGTAACCGTGGGTGAACGGAATATTGCTGAAGTGACTGCGCTCTCTGTGGAAAAACTCCAGAAATTTCTGGATGAACTCCAACTGACCAAAACACAGATGCTGATCGGAGGACAGATCTTAAAAGAGATCAAAGCCAGGATCCAGTTTCTGATGGACGTGGGGTTGGACTACCTGACTCTGGCGCGGGCAACCGGCACCCTTTCCGGCGGAGAGGCCCAGAGGATCCGCCTGGCTACCCAGATCGGTTCGGGTCTGGTAGGCGTGGCATATATTCTGGATGAGCCAAGTATCGGCCTCCACCAGCGGGATAACGATAAGCTGCTGGCAACACTGAAGCACCTGCGGGATCTGGGCAATACGCTGATCGTTGTAGAGCACGACGAGGATACCATGCTGGCGGCAGACTATATTGTGGATATCGGTCCGGGCGCAGGCGAGCACGGCGGTGAAGTTGTAGCGGTGGGAAACGCGCAGGAGATCATGGCAAATAAAAAATCCATTACCGGCGCATACTTAAGCGGAAAAATAAAGATTCCCGTGCCGGAAGAGAGGAAAAAACCGACAGGATGGCTGAAAGTCAAAGGCGCAAAAGAAAACAATCTGAAGAATATTGACGTCAATTTTCCTTTGGGTGTGATGACCTGCGTGACCGGGGTTTCCGGTTCGGGAAAAAGTTCTCTTGTCAATGAAATCCTGTACAAACGGCTTGCCAGGGATCTGAACCGGGCCCGTACGATTCCGGGTAAGCACCGGAAGATAGAAGGACTGGACCAGGTGGACAAAGTAATTGCCATAGACCAGTCTCCGATCGGGAGGACACCGCGGTCTAATCCAGCCACATATACAGGGGTGTTCGACCTGATCCGCGATCTGTTTGCAGCGACTCCAGATGCAAAAGCCAGAGGATACAAGAAAGGCAGATTCAGCTTTAATGTCAAAGGCGGCCGCTGTGAGGCGTGTGCGGGAGACGGCATCCTGAAGATCGAGATGCACTTTCTCCCCGATGTGTACGTGCCCTGCGAAGTATGCGGCGGAAAGAGGTATAACCGGGAGACTTTGGAAGTAAAATATAAAGGAAAAACAATTTATGACGTGCTCAATATGACTGTGGAAGAGGCTCTCGAATTCTTTGCGCATGTTCCCAGCATCCGAAGAAAAATGGAGACACTTAATGATGTGGGACTGTCTTATATCCGTCTCGGACAGCCGTCTACAGAGCTCTCCGGCGGTGAGGCTCAGAGAATCAAGCTGGCTTCAGAGCTGAGTAAGCGCAGTACGGGACGCACCGTCTATATTTTGGACGAGCCTACGACGGGGCTGCACTTTGCCGATGTGCATAAGCTGACGGAAATCCTGAGAAGGCTGGCGGGGGACGGCAATACAGTGATCGTAATAGAGCACAATCTGGATGTGATCAAGACGGCGGATTACATTATAGATATCGGCCCGGAGGGCGGAGACCGCGGCGGGACGGTGGTCGCCTGCGGCACTCCGGAAGAAGTGGCCCGGAATGAAAAATCTTATACAGGGAAATATATTGATGCAATCCTTAAGAAAAAATAAAAATAGGAAAAAGTATTTCCATTTTTTGAAAAGTCTATTATACTAGTGGTGCGGACAGGCCGACCAGTATTCCTTAAGCCTGTCTTACGGAGAAGAGAAAACCTTTCGGGGAGAAAGATACAGATTTCCGGCACTGGCAGTAATGCCGTGCCGGAAAAGGTTTATGGGAAAAAGAGTATAGACAATTTGGAAGGGAGAGTCAGTATGTCAGTAGATCTCGGAATAGATTTGGGAACTGCCAGTGTGCTTGTGTATGTCAGGGGAAAAGGCGTTGTGTTGAAGGAGCCTTCTGTTGTGGCGTTTGACCGTGATACTAACGTGATCAAGGCGATTGGCGAGGAAGCGCGGCTGATGCTGGGAAGGACGCCGGGGAACATTGTCGCAGTGCGCCCGCTGAGGCAGGGAGTGATTTCCGACTATACAGTTACAGAAAAGATGATCAAATATTTTGTTCAGAAAGCGCTGGGAAAGCGGACTTTCAAAAAGCCCCGCATCAGTATCTGTGTCCCCAGCGGTGTGACAGAGGTTGAGAAGAAAGCGGTGGAGGAAGCGACTTTTGCCGCAGGAGCCAGAGAAGTGCACCTGATCGAGGAGCCGGTCGCCGCGGCTATTGGAGCGGGAATTGATATCGCCAAGCCCTGCGGCAATATGATCGTGGATATCGGAGGCGGTACGGCTGATATCGCGGTTATTTCCCTGGGCGGAACAGTTGTGAATACATCCATCAAAGTAGCCGGTGATGATTTCGACGAGGCGATTGTACGATATATGAGAAAAAAACATAATCTGCTGATCGGTGAGAGAACGGCTGAGGATATCAAGATAAAGATTGGGACGACTTACCCGCTCGTGGAGGAAGAGACCATGGAGGTGAGAGGCCGCAATCTTGTCACGGGCCTGCCGAAGACTGTGACAGTAACGTCCTCTGAAACGGAGGAAGCCTTGAGGGAAGCTACCAGCCAGATCGTGGAGGCAGTGATCGCTGTACTCGAACAGACTCCCCCTGAACTATCAGCGGATATCCTGGACCGGGGGATTGTCCTGACCGGAGGTGGAGCGATGCTCCGCGGGCTTGAGGAGTTGATCGAGGAACGGACGGGCATTAATACAATGACGGCGGAAGATCCGATGAAGGTCGTAGCCATCGGGACAGGACAGTTTGTAGAATTTATGAGCGGAAGAAAAGACTACTAGGACAGGGGTGTGAACAGGCGTGACGCACTCCTGTTCTGCTGTGAGGGAAGGTCAGACAGTGGAAGTTGTGACAGGTTACGTGGAACATATTGTGTTCCGCAATGAAGAAAACGGGTATACGGTATTCCGGCTGGAAAATGACGGCGGAGAAGTTACCTGTGTGGGAAATTTTAATTTCATCAGTGAAGGGGAGATGATGGAATTAAAGGGGGAATACACAAACCACAGTGTTTACGGTGTCCAGTTAAAGGTGGTCTCACACACCCTGAAAGAGCCGGAAGACGTGGTATCTATTGAGAGGTATCTGGGCTCGGGAGCTATAAAGGGAGTGGGAGCGGCTCTTGCAGGAAGGATCGTGAAAAAGTTCCGGGAAGACACATTCCGTATTATTGAAGAAGAGCCGGAGCGGCTGGCTGAGATAAAAGGGATCAGTGAGCGCAAAGCCAGAGAGATCTCAGAGCAGGTGGAAGAAAAAAAGGATATGCGCAAGGCCATGATCTATCTTCAGAAGTATGGGATATCAAACCGGCTTGCTGCAAAGATCTACCGGGAATATGGTATGGACGTATACAGAGTCCTGGAGGAAAATCCCTATCAGCTTGCAGATAATATTGAAGGGATCGGTTTTAAGACTGCAGATGAGATCGCTGCACGGATCGGCATACATACGGATTCGGATTACCGGATAAAAAGCGGGCTGTTTTACACTCTGCAGCAGGCGGTTTCAGAGGGACATGTTTATCTTCCCCAGGAGGAACTTCTCAGAAGAGCAGGGATCCTTCTGGAAGTCGAGATCAGAGACATTGAAAAGCATATAATGGATCTGTGTATTGAGCGGAAAACCGTAATGAAAGAGCGGGAAGGGGAAGTCAGGATTTATCCGGCGCACTACTATTATCTGGAGCTGAATACCGCAAAGATGCTCCATGATCTGGATATCGACTGTGATATGCCGGAGGATCTGATGGAAGCCCGACTGCGGAAAGTGGAAGAAAGCGAGCAGATTGAACTGGATCCCATGCAGCACAGAGCGGTTATCGAGTCTATCAAACACGGCCTTCTTGTACTTACCGGAGGGCCGGGGACCGGAAAAACTACGACGATCAACACGATGCTGCGTTTTTTTGACAGTGAGGGGATGAGCATTCTCCTGGCCGCGCCTACGGGCCGGGCTGCAAAGCGCATGACAGAGGCTACCGGTTATGAGGCCCAGACGATCCACCGTCTTCTTGAAGTGAATGTAAATCCGGAAGATGAGAACAGTATCGGAGGCTTTCTGCGCAACCGCCAGAATCCTTTGGAGGCGGATGTTATTATTATTGACGAGATGTCGATGGTAGATCTGCCTCTCATGCATGCGCTGCTCTCGGCTGTAGTGCCGGGAACCCGCCTAATACTGGTAGGGGATATGGATCAGCTCCCCTCCGTGGGGCCGGGCAGTGTGCTGCGGGATATTATATCTTCCAGACGCTTTCCGGTTGTGACTCTTACCAGGATCTTCCGCCAGGCCGGAGAGAGTGATATTGTTGTAAACGCACATAAGATCAACGCCGGGGAGCCGGTCGTGCTGGACAATAAAAGCAGGGATTTTTTCTTTTTGAGACGCCAGGATGCGGATGTGATCATTGGCGTAGTGATCATGCTGATCCAGAAAAAGCTGCCGAAATATGTACACGCCCACCAGAACGAGATCCAGGTCATGACTCCGACGAGGAAAGGTCTTCTTGGCGTCGAGCGCCTCAACGGTATCCTTCAGCGCTATCTCAACCCAGAACAGCCGGGGAAGGCCGAGCACGAGATTAACGGAAGGCTTTTCCGTGTGGGCGATAAGGTGATGCAGATAAAAAATAACTATCAGCTGGAGTGGGAAGTCTCCACAAAGTTCGGGCTGACCGTTGATAAAGGAACAGGCATTTTCAACGGCGATATGGGGATCATAACGGATATCAATAAATATACAGAGACTCTGGAAGTGGAGTTTGACGAGTGCAGACGGGTCAAATATGGCTTCGATATGGCAGAGGAACTGGAACTGGCATATGCCATAACTGTGCACAAGTCTCAGGGAAGCGAATACCCGGCGGTGATCATCCCTCTGCTGGGCGGTCCCAGGCTTTTATACAACCGGAATCTGCTGTATACCGCTGTGACAAGAGCCAAAAAATGTCTTACGATCGTAGGGAGTGATACTGTATTCCAGGAAATGATACAAAACAAAAACGAACAGGCCAGGTATACCAGTCTGGCGGAGCGCATCTGCGAATTTTAGGATTTCTTACGGAACTGATCTATCCGTCTGTATGTCCTTTCTGCGGCGAAATATCAAAAGAGGGTATCTGCCGGGACTGCCGGAAAAAGCTTGTTTACATCCGGGAGCCCCGCTGTATGCGCTGCGGGAAGCCGCTGGATAAAGCAGAGGAGGAGTACTGCGCCGACTGCCGGGACAGAGCGTCGTCTGTTGTGCAGGGACGTTCTCTGTGGCTGCACAGAGATCCGGTCCCGCGGGCCGTATACTGGTTCAAATACCACAACAGGCGCAGTTATGGCACAGTGTTCGCCCGTGAGATGGAAAGGGTTTACGGCGGTTGGATCCGGGCATGCGGGATTGAAGTTATCCTTCCTGTTCCTCTTCATCCTTCCAGAAAGCGGAAGCGAGGGTTCAACCAGGCGGAAATTCTTGCCAGGGAACTGTCCGGACTGACCGGTATACCGGCGCGCGCAGATGTTCTGTACCGGATTAAAAAGACCAGACCGCAAAAAATGCTGGGGCCGGGGGAGAGAAGTGCAAATCTGAAGGGGGCGTTTGCCGTCGCGGCATCGTGGAAACCGTGCAGAAATGTCCTTCTTGTAGATGACATTTATACCACCGGGAGTACGGTCGAACGGTGTGCTTCACTGCTCAAAAAGGCCGGTGCGGAAAATGTCTGGTTTTTAACTATAAGCATTGGACAAGGTATCTGAGTATATGCTATACTAAAACATAATGACTAAAACAGATAAAAGGGTGCGTTACACAGGAAGGGTGTGTAAACTTATGCTTGATAAAAGAAAAATACGTCTGATGACAAAAATGTCGATATATGAAAAGAACTATGGAAAAGAAGATATAAAAATCAGCGGCTACTATAAAAAAGATTATTCCAGTCTTAATACATGGATCACTCTGATCTGGATTACCGTCGGCTATATTCTGGCGGCGGCTCTTTTTGTGCTGTTCGGGGCAGAAGCGCTCCTTGAGGGGCTCACTATCGTGAAGCTTTTTGTTCTTGCCGCAGTTGCCGTTGGAGCGTATCTGGGCCTGCTTATCATCTACGGCATCGGCGCAGGAAAGTTTTACAGGAATAAACACACGCAGGCAAAACAGCGCGTGAAAAAATATTACAGGGATATGTCCCGGCTTGAAAAGATATATAAAAAGGAGTACAGAAATCATGAGTAGCTTACTTGTTTGGAGAGAAAAGTTCCAGAGATTTTATGCAAATTATTCTGTTTATATTCTGAAAATACTTCAGTTCCTGATGGGGCTTCTGCTGTTTGGGATGATTAATTCAAACATTGGCTTTATGAAGACTGCCTCTTCCGTATTCTGTACGGCAGGGCTTGCGGTGATCTGTACCTTTCTGCCGCTGATCGTGATGACATTTGCCGCTGCGGCGCTTGTGATCGTGCATTTTTATGCATTGTCCATGCCGATCGCGCTCGTATCTGTCCTGATCTTTCTTCTGATGTATATATTCTATTTCCGGTTTACTCCCGGAAAGTCGTGGCTGGTCCTCGTGTCTGTGCTTGCCTTTGGGCTGAAGATCCCGTTTGTTATCCCGGTTGTTTTCGGACTGCTGGGCACGCCGGTGTGGATTGTTCCGGCGGGATGCGGTGTGATCGGCTACTATATGATCGATTTTGTAAAGGGTTCCGCTTCGGCCCTGAAAGCGTCGGGAACAGACGGGCTCGCACAGGGTCTGCTCAGTTTTACAAAACAGGTGATGACCAGCAGAGAGATGTGGCTTATGGTGATGATCACGGCTATTGCCATTCTTGTGGTCAACGCAGTGCGGACCCGGGCAGTAGATCATGCCTGGAAGATCGCGTCCGTGGCAGGCGCGGCGGTCTGTATTGTAGTTGCAGCTGCAGGGAACCTGTTTCTGGACGAGCAGATATCTTATGCAGTCGTTATATTAAGCTCAGTATTGGGAGTGGCTGTGGGAATCGTTCTGGAGTTTTTCTTCTTTTCTGTGGACTATTCCAGAACAGAAAATGTTCAGTTTGAAGATGATGAATATTATTACTATGTGAAAGCAGTTCCGAAACTCGGAGTATCCGCTCCGGAAAAAAGAGTGAAACGCATCACGGAGAGGCAGTCCGGGGAAGAAAATAATCCTCCGGGCAGAAGGCAGGAAGCTGTCCCCGGGCATATGCAGCAGCCCGCAGGCGGGGAGGGCACTGCCGGCTCAGCAGTTCAGAATAATACGGAGGAGATTCTGCTTACCAGAAGTCTGAGCAGAGAACTGGGGCTTGATCAGCAGCAGAATAACAACGGGCTGCAGTAACTGAAAAATCTGCGGAATATGCCTCGGGAAAGAACTTCATTCACAGGGGGATTGTGTGAATCAATAAGGCGGTGATACAAGACATGGCAGACTGGATAAGCAGTTTTTTCAACAGATATGCAAATGGTATGTATTTCCCTGAAATACAGATCAAGGATATTGCTGAAATTTTGATAATAACAGTGATCGTATACGAAATCATGCTTTGGATAAAAAATACCAAGGCATGGATGCTCCTGCGCGGAATTATCGTGCTGGCAGTTTTTATTTTTCTGGCTTGGATTTTTCAGATGCATACCATACTTTTCCTTGCGGCACAGTCCATCAGCGTACTTGCAACTGCGGCTATTGTCGTGTTTCAGCCGGAACTGCGGCGTGCTCTTGAAAAACTGGGAGAAAAAAATATCCTCAGCAGTATAAACCCGTTTGACAGAAATAAAGAGAATCAGCGTTTTTCCGACGAAACGGCAGACGGGATCGTGAAAGCATGCTTTGAAATGGGAAATGTGTGTACCGGCGCGCTCATTGTCGTGGAACAGGCGATTCAGCTCAGTGAATATGAGATGACAGGGATTGAACTGGACTGTAAGGTTTCTTCCCAGGTATTGATAAATATTTTTGAACACAATACACCGCTCCATGACGGGGCAGTTATCATACGGGGAGACAGAATTACCTCGGCGACCTGCTATCTGCCTCTCTCTGACAATATGAGCATCAGCAAAGACCTGGGAACAAGACACAGGGCGGCGCTGGGGATGAGCGAGGTATGTGATGCTCTTGTGATCGCTGTATCAGAGGAAACAGGCATGGTTTCCGTGGCAATGGGCGGTTCGCTCACGCGGGGAGTAAATGCCGAGGAACTTAGAAAATGGCTGGGCCGGATTCAGTATAGAAACTCGGAACCGAAGAAGTTTACTATACGGAAAGGATGGCGCAGAACATGAAAAAATACAGTTTTACAAGAAATCCAGGACTGAAGATCATGGCTCTGGTGTTTGCCACGTTCCTATGGCTGATCGTTGTAAATATTGACAATCCGGTTTCCAGCGATTCTTAATATTCCGGTTACTATTATTAATGACGATATTATCACTCAGGAGGGAAATGTTTATCGGGTTATAGATGAGCAGAATGTAAATGTCATTGTCTATGCGAAGCGCCAGACACTGCAGAATATTAATGCAGATGATATTGTGGCGACGGCAGATATCCGTGAGATGGATACAGATACAGGATTAGTGCCTATCACGGTGACTATCCCGGAATATGCCGGCGATTATGAGTCGGCGGAGGCAATTCCCCGTAATCTTCAGATAAAGACAGAAAAGACAGGGAAGAAAGTGCTTTCTCTGACTGTGGATACTCAGGGAACAACCCCGCGGGACGGGTATGTCCTGGGCGATATGACTGTGAATCCAGAACGTATCACTCTGACTGGTTCGGAGTCGATGGTCGACCAGATCGAGACGGCGGTTGCAGCGATTGATGTGGAAGGAATTTCAAAAGATACAGATGTAAGGGCTGACCTGATCCTCTATGATGCAAACGGCAATGAGATGACCAACAGCCAGATCAGCAACAATCTTGGCGAGGATGGCATTACCGTGCATGTGGAAGTGCTTCAGACAAAGACGGTGCCGGTTGAATTCAGCACATCGGGCACGCCTGCCGAAGGATATCAGGTGACCGGGATCACAAGCGAACCAGAGAGCATACAGATCTGCGGCAGGAGCGACGTCCTGACAGATGTGACCGCGATAGCAGTTCCGTCTTCAGAACTGAACATCGAAGGAGCAAGTGAAAGGATTGAAAGGACAATAGATATAACACCGTATCTTCCAGAGGGAATCAGTCTGGTTGATGAAAATACCGGCAGTGTGAACGCCACAGTGATCATTGAAGAAGAGGGAACCCGGTCTGTGGACTTTCTGGTGAGCTCCATCCGGATCAATAATCTTTCTGAGAATCTGCAGGTCGTCTATGAACCGGATGCGGAGATAACTCTCCGGTTCAGCGGAAGTGAAGAACTGCTGGACATACTGGATATCAGCAATGCTGTATCGGTAGATCTGACAGACTATAAAGAGCCGGGTACATATGACGTTCCGGTGAAAGTAAATGTACCGCAGGGAATCACCCTGGTAAATGATGTGACAGTCCGGCTTATTTTAGAAGAAAAGCCGGATGAGCCGGCGGCCGAGGAAGGATAGAGCGGCGGATGAGCCGGAAAACCAGATAAATCAGTATAAGGAGTTGATGCAGGATGGTAAGCGGAAATGTGACAATAAAAAATCCAACTGGCCTCCACTTAAGGCCGGCAGGCTTGTTCTGTAAAACAGCGATGGAATTTAGAAGCAAGATCACTGTTTATAAAAAGACAAAATATGAGGATGTAACGGCCAATGCAAAGAGTGTGCTCAGTGTATTGGGGGCGTGTATTAAGAGCGGCGATGAGATCCGGATCATCTGCGAGGGAGAGGACGAGGAACAGGCGCTTTCCACAATGATCCGGCTGGTAGAAGACGGGCTGGGAGAATAAGAGGAGAAAACAGATATGACGAAAGCAGCTCTTGTGATAATGGCAGCAGGAATGGGAAGCCGTTTTGGCGGCGGTATCAAACAGCTTGCCCCGGTGGGCCCCGGCGGAGAGATCATAATGGATTATTCCATATACGACGCAGTAAAGGCGGGATTTGACAAGGTTGTATTTGTAATACGAAAGGATTTGGAAGAGCCCTTTCGTGAAGCAATCGGTAAACGGATCGAAAAGTATGTGGATGTGGCTTATGCGTATCAGGAAGTGGATGAAATTCCTAAAAAATACAGGCTCAAATTTGCAGGCAGAACGAAACCCTGGGGAACCGGTCAGGCCATTTTGTGCTGCCGGGATCTGGTAGATTGTCCGTTCCTCGTGATCAATGCCGACGACTATTATGGCCGATCGGCGTATCGGGAAGCATATGCCTATTTGACAGATGAACAGAAAAATGATAAAATGCAGATTTGTATGGTCAGTTTTGTGCTGAAAAACACGCTCAGTGAAAACGGGGGAGTGACCCGCGGTATATGCCGTGTGGGTGAGGGCGGTATGCTGACCGGGATCACAGAAACTCATAATATCACAAAAAACGGAGATTTCGCCGTGGCGGAAAAAGACGGACATACTGTCACCCTGGACTTGGAATCTCCGGTTTCTATGAATATGTGGGGGTTGAATCCGGGATTTTTCCCCGTACTGGAGGAAGAGTTTGAGCGTTTTCTCTCGGAAACAGATGAAACCGATCTGAAATCGGAATATCTGCTTCCTGTACTAGTGGGAAAACTTCTAAGAGAAGATAAAATAAGAGTAAAAGCTTTGCGTTCGGAGGATGAGTGGTTTGGTGTGACATATAAAGAGGATCGGGAAAATGTAACCGAAGCCGTAAACAGACTTGTGGAGAAGGGGATTTATCCCTCTCTTCTGTACACTTAGGATGAGAAAAGGAAATTAAAGTAATGTCTAAGAAACACAGATCAGCCGAGAGGGCTGGACGAGGAACAAAAAAAACGGGAAGATATTCCAGACGCTCCGGGCATAATCGCTTTGGAATGTTCTGCATTGTGCTTCAGACACTGATAAGTCTGGCATTTATGGGGGTCGTCGTACTGCTTGATATGCTCCCCATGCGATATCTGGCGATGATAGCGCTGATCCTGTTTTTTCTGTGGTGTATTACATTAACCACACAGATGGCCAGAAGGAAGAAGGATATACTGGGGAAGGTGTTCAGTCTTCTGATGGTATGCGTGCTTTCTTTAGGGACTTTTTATGTAGCGAAAACGAACGACATTATCGGGAAAATAACCGGCGGCAACTACAGGGTTGATAAAATGGTGGTGGCTGTTCGCGCAGATGATTCTGCCGAGGTTATTGAGGATGCTATGGATTACAGTTTTGGCGTCCAGTTCGAACAGGGCGGCGATAATATGCAGGCTGCGGTCAATGATATCCAGAATACACTGGGAGGAGAAATTAGTGCCGTAGAGTGTAGTTCGGTGCAGGAACAGGCCGAAGCGCTGATTGACGGAGAAGTTGATGCCATCATCTACAATAAGGCTTACACAGAGTTGATGGACAGTGCAGTTGAGGATTACAGTGACAATATTCGTATTATATATGAGACATCCATAAAGGTTCAGTTGGATATCGGCAATTCTGGTGATAATACCCTGACTAAAGAACCGTTTACTGTTTATATAAGCGGAATCGATGTGTATGGGGATGTGACTGAGACCAGCCGGAGCGATGTAAATATTATAGCTGTAGTTAATCCAAAAACACATCAGATTCTGCTTGTCACTACCCCAAGAGATTATTATGTGGAGATACCGGGCATATCCAAGGGCAGAGAGGATAAGCTGACGCATGCTGGATTGTATGGCATTGAAGCATCTATGAATACACTGAGCCAGTTGTATGAGACAGATATCAACTATTATGTCAGACTGAACTTTACCTCGCTGATCGATATTGTTGATATTCTCGGCGGTGTGGACGTATATTCTGAACTTGCGTTTACCACAAGTAAAGATTCTGGGCACGTGATGGATGTAAGCGAAGGATATAACCACTTTAACGGCGAAGAGGCTCTGGCGTTCAGCCGTGAAAGACAGAATTTTGCTGATGGAGATAACCAGAGAGGAAAAAATCAGGAAGCAGTTATCACAGCTATGATCAAGAAAATGCTGTCGCCTACTATGCTGCTGAAGGCAAACGGAATTTTGAATGAAGTGAGTGAGGACGTGGAGATGAATGTCACACAGTCACAGCTCAACTCGCTTGTGAAGTATCAGCTTAATACAAACGCCAAGTGGACGATCAAGTCCGTGGCAGCTGAGGGAACTCCGGCAAATGATTATTGTTATTCGTCAGGCGACACATTGCTTTATGTTACCGTCCCGGATCGGCAGAGCGTGAATGAAATAATTAATCTGGTGAATGTAGTAGAAGAAGGCGGAATGCTGGAAGGTGCGGAAGAATTGAATTAGTGCAGCGATGAAAGGGCAGGAACAGAGCAACCGGACGTTCCTGCCCATTTGCGTGCAGAAGACTAAAGAATTCTCTGATGATATTTTATAGAAATGAAGGAAATTCAAAGGGGAATTCTTTTAGTTAGTCTGTTGTTTTATCCTTCCTGAAAGAGTAATATAAGAGTTGTATAATGTAAAAAATTCTGGTATTATATAAAAGTATGTAATAAAGACGTAATAAATTGTAACAATACAATTTGGAGAGGAAATTATGAAAAATATATTTAGTCTCAAAACTTCGAGGGCAAGAATGGCGCTGTTGTTTATTGTAGATATAATCACCATTGTTTTTGACGCATATTTTTCCCTGATCATAAGATTTAAAATAGATAATGTATATTATAATCAGGTGCCGGAAGGATACATGGCAAGTGTAAACTCATATATTGTTATTAATGTAATTACAACGCTTATTATCTTTCTGGTACTCAATTTGTATAACAGAGTGTGGTCATATGCCAGTCTGCATGAGGCGGCCTTGATTATAGCAGCAAGCATTCTTTCTACGGCATTTCAGGCTTTTGGTATGAGTTTTCTCTATTTACCGGTACCAAGAAGTTTTCATATTTTCTATTTCTTTTTTCTTACAATGACCACATTTGTGACGAGATTTTCCTACAGAATTTTTCATATCCTGAAAAGAGGAATGGAAAAAACAGGAAAAAGAGCTGTGAACACTATGGTTATAGGGGCAGGTGAAGCAGGAAATATTATTATTACGGAATTAAAGACCAGCCGTCATCTGAACAGGAATGTAGTATGCGTAATTGATGATAATCCTTCAAAAAAAGGAAAGTACATCCGTGGAGTGCGCATTGTAGGAGACAGAACGCAGATTAAAGAATATGCCGAAAAATATAATGTAGATGAGATTATATTGGCTATTCCGTCTGCGAACGCAAAAGATACAAGAGATATTCTACGCATTTGTAACGAAACAACTTGTAAATTAAAAGTACTTCCTGGGGTATATCAGCTTATAACAGAAGAAGTCAGTGTATCAAAACTGAGGGAAGTATCTATCGAGGATTTGCTGGGAAGAGATGCAGTAAATATAGATATAGACAGTATTGCCGGCTATGTTCGGGGAAAAGTTGTTTTGGTAACGGGCGGCGGAGGGTCCATTGGCAGTGAATTATGCCGTCAGGTGGCTGCTCATAATCCGCGTATGTTGATTATATTTGACATATATGAAAATAATGCTTATGACATTCAGCAGGAATTGAAAAAGAAATATCCAAACTTGCATCTGGAAGTTTTGATCGGCTCTGTGAGAAATACCAAGCGGATTGAGAATGTGATGGAATTGTATCGCCCGGATGTTGTCTATCATGCAGCAGCCCATAAGCATGTGCCGCTGATGGAGGACAGTCCTAATGAGGCAATAAAAAATAATGTATTCGGAACGTATAAAACTGCCAGAGCAGCTGATAAATATGGGGTAAAGAAGTTTGTTCTGATTTCCACAGATAAAGCGGTTAATCCGACCAATATTATGGGAGCATCTAAACGTCTTTGTGAAATGATCATCCAAACTTTTAGCAAGTATTCGAATACTGAATTTGTGGCAGTGAGATTCGGGAATGTGCTGGGTAGTAACGGAAGTGTTATCCCTTTGTTTAAGAAACAGATGGAAGGCGGCGGCCCGGTTACAGTAACACACCCTGATATTATCAGATATTTTATGACGATACCAGAAGCGGTTTCGCTGGTAATGGAAGCGGGAGCTCTCGCCCGCGGAGGAGAAATATTTGTACTTGATATGGGAGAACCGGTAAAGATTGCCGATTTGGCCAAAAATCTGATCCGCCTTTCAGGATATACTTTAGGTGTGGATATGGATATCGTCTATACTGGGCTTCGCCCGGGAGAAAAACTGTACGAAGAAATTCTCACGAAAGAAGAAGGATTGAAAAAGACAGCCAATAATCTGATTTATATAGGCAAACCTTTGGAATTTAATGAGGTTCATTTTTTGAGTGAGTTAAAAGCTCTGGAAGAAGCAGCAGCTGAGGAGAGCAGAGACATAAAGGAAATCGTATCACGTATCGTACCGACTTATCATATCAGACCAGAAGATAAAATACGCGATGAAGAGACTTACAAGGAGTTGATGAGTCTTGGAAGGGCAAGCCATGAAAAACCGATACTGGAGGATGAATAAAATGAAGGACATGCATATTGCTTTTTCCCCACCGGATATAACAGATGAGGAAATTACAGAAGTTGTAGATACACTGAAAAGCGGATGGATCACAACAGGACCTAAAACGAAACAGTTTGAGAAAATGATTGCAGAATTCTGTCATACCAGTAATGCAGTCTGTCTGAATTCTGCAACAGCATGTGCAGAGATGGCTCTTCGTGTCCTGGGGATTGGCCCGGGCGATGAAGTGATAACATCTGCTTATACGTATACTGCCTCGGCAAGCGTTGTATGCCATGTGGGGGCCAAGTTGGTTCTTATCGATGTGAAACCTGATTCATATGAGATGGATTATGATCAGCTTAAACAGGCTATTACTGAAAAGACAAAGGCTGTTATACCAGTAGATCTGGGCGGAGTAATCTGTGATTATGAAAGAATATTTGATATCATAGAGGAGAAAAAGAACCTGTTTCAGCCGGCAAATGAAATTCAGAAGAAACTCGGAAGGGTAGCTGTTATTGCCGATGGAGCCCATGCATTTGGAGCGATGCGAAATGGAAAGAGATGTGGAGAAATAGCTGACTTTACCAGCTTCTCATTTCATGCTGTTAAAAATCTTACGACAGCTGAAGGGGGCGCCCTTGTGTGGAGAGATATATCCGGAGTAGATAATGAAAAGATTTATAAGCAACTTATGCTCCTTTCGCTCCACGGACAATCCAAAGATGCCTTGGCTAAAACTCAGCTGGGGGCCTGGGAATACGATATTGTCGCTCCATACTATAAATGTAATATGACGGATATTATGGCTTCAATCGGAATTGCTCAGCTAAAGCGGTACCCGGGCCTGCTGGCCAGAAGGAGAGAAATTATTGAAAAATATAATGTCGGACTCGCTGATTTGGATGTACGGGTAATGAGTCATTACGGCAAGAATTTTTCATCGAGCGGCCATTTGTATCTCGTCAGATTGAATGGAAGAACTCGAAAAGAATGTAATAGGATAATAATAAAAATGGCAGAAGCCGGTGTGGCGGCGAATGTTCATTATAAACCGCTGCCGTTGCTGACGGCCTATAAAAATCTAGGGTTTGATATTCAGGACTATCCGAATGCTTATGCAATGTATGAGAATGAGATATCACTGCCTCTTCATACAAAACTGACAGATGAAGAAGCAGAGTATGTGATTTCTATATTCAGAAAATCAATAATGGGCGAGGAATAAGGGAAAATGAAAAAATGGGAAGAACTTCCCCCGGATATGAGAGTGCCGGAAGTCAGAACCTATTATGAGATACTAAAAAGACGCCGTGGAAGTTTGATTCTCAAGCGTATCTTTGATATAATAGTTGCGGGTTTTTTACTTATTGTACTATCCCCAGTTTTGGTTCTGCTGAGTGTTTTAATAAAAGCAGATTCAAAGGGACCGGTGTTTTTTCGTCAGGTGAGGGTGACAAGATATGGAAAAACTTTTCGAATATTTAAGTTCCGAACTATGGTAAACAATGCGGATAAGATAGGCACTCAGGTTACTACAAAAGGAGATGTCAGAGTGACGCGGATTGGAAAGCGTTTAAGAGGGTGCAGGTTGGATGAATTACCTCAGCTTTTCAATATTCTGACAGGTGATATGACATTTGTAGGAACAAGGCCGGAAGTGGAAAAGTATGTCTCGCATTATACAAATGAAATGAAAGCGACGCTTCTTCTTCCGGCCGGTGTTACCTCTCTGGCCAGTATCGAATATAAAGATGAAGAAAAGCTGCTTGAATCGGCCGCGGATGCTGATAAGGTATATGTTGGGAAAATCCTGCCGGAAAAAATGAAATATAACCTTGAGGCGATTAGAAAGTTCAGTTTTATGCAGGATATAAAAACAATGGCGGCTACGGTTATTGCTGTGATTAAGTAGTGAAGGAGAAATCCCGATGAATATATGGATTGTGAATCACTATGCTATACCTCCGAGTATGGGAGGATTGGTAAGACATTATTATTTTTCCAAATATCTTCAAAAAAAGGGACATACTGTAAAAATTTTTACCTCCAGTAAGATTCATAATACAGATATTAATATGATTAAAGATAAATCTCTTTATAGGGAAGAAATGGAGGATGGCGTAGAGTATACCTTTGTCAGGAGCAGGGATTATAAGGGAAATGGAATGGATAGAATTATCAACATGATGGATCTGCCCTTTAAGACATGGAAGGCGATGAAAGTGTTTTATAAAGAACAGAAGCCGGATGTGATCTATACTTCATCGCCTGACCTGTTCGTGGCGTATTTCGCATTATTGTTTGGCAGGAGACACAAGATTCCCGTAGTAGTGGAAATCAGAGATCTGTGGCCGGAGTCAATTGTCGAATACAATGGGATGTCCAGGAAAAATCCGATTATTCTGATACTTTATCAACTCGAAAAATGGATTTATAAAAAGGCTGATCAACTTATATTCACAGCGGAAGGCGGAAAAGATTATATACGAGATAAAGGCTGGGATAAGGCTGTAGCGCTGAACAAAGTAAACTATGTAAACAACGGGGTGGACTTGGCGGAATTTGATGAAAACAGGAAAAGATATAAAATCAGAGATTATGATTTAGAAGATACGGACAGTTTCAAAATTGTTTATACAGGATCTATTCGATTGGTAAATAATTTAGGAACTTTGTTGAAGGCGTGTAAAGTCCTGAAAGCAAGAAACGTTGATAATATAAAAGTATTGGTTTATGGAGATGGAACAGAAAAAGATTTTCTGGAAAAAGAAAGCCGGAAATATAAATTAAACATGATTTTTAAAGGAAGGGTTGAGAGAAAGTATATACCTTATATCTTATCCAAGGCAGATGCCAATTTGATTAATATGAAAAATCCCAGGTTAAAAAAATATGGTTGTAGCTGGAATAAACTGTTTGAATATATGGCAAGCGGTAAGCCGATAATATCAAATCTGACAATGGGATTTGATATTATAAATAAATATCATTGTGGAATTTCCAGAAACATTACTTCTGCGGATGAATACGCAGATAGTCTCGTTGAACTGAGCAAGTTGTCAAAAGAAGAATATGATCAAATGTGTGTAAATGCACGAAAAGGCGCTAAAGATTATGATTATGCTGTTTTAGCAGAATGTATTGCAGAAATTTTAGGAAATGCGATCGATCAAAATGCAAGGAGAAATTTATGAAGATTAAAGCCGTTACAGTAATTGGAGCGAATGGAACAATGGGGTATAATATTTCAGGCATTTTTGCGGCATTTGGGAAATGTAAGGTATATATGATCTGCAGAAAATTGGAAGATGCTAATAATGCCAGGAAGAACGCGATGCTGTCTGTTAAAGGTGAAGCAATCGGAGAAAATTTGATTCCGCAAGATTACTCATCTTTAAAAGAATGTATAGAGGAATCGGATATTATTTTTGAAAGCATAGCTGAAAATTTTGAACTCAAATTAGAATTAAACAAAAAAATAAATGAATATACGAATGATACACAAATAATATGTACAGGTACGTCGGGGTTGTCAATTCAAAAATTGGCAGAAGCTTTTTCGGATGAAAAAAGAAAAAACTATTTGGGAGTTCACTTTTTTAATCCTCCGTATAGTATGGTTCTTTGTGAAGTCATTCCGAGTAAATATACGGATAAGACAGTCATAGAAAAAATTAAAACTTATGCCAAAAATATTCTTTATAGGACCACAGTTGAAGTAAAGGATTCGCCTGCGTTTTTAGGAAACAGGATTGGGTTCCAATTTATTAACGAAGCAATTCAGGCTGCAGAAACATACAAATATAATGGAGGAATTGATTATATTGATGCAATTTTAGGCCCCTTTACAGGCAGAAATATGGCACCGATAGCAACGGCGGATTTTGTGGGATTGGATGTTCATAAAGCTATCGTTGATAATCTTTATGAATCGACAGATGATTATGCAAAAGAAACCTTTAGAATGCCTGATTATCTAAACCGGATTATAGCAAATGGTAATTTGGGGAAAAAGACGAACAAGGGTGTATATCAGACAATCAGGCGGGAAGATGGAAATAAAGAGTACTATGTATATGACATTCAGACAGGAAAATATCGTGAAAAATATCAGTATCAGTTTCCGTTTGTTGAGGATATGATAGATACGTTAAAAGTTGGGGATTATCAAGAAACTTTTCGTGGTTTTAAAGAAAATCAATCACTTGAAGCGAGACTGTGTATGGAATTTATGTTAAAGTATGCGGTATATTCATTGTTTGCTACAAATCTCGTCGGAGATACGATTTCAGACGCGGATGCCGTGATGGCGGATGGGTTCAGTTGGGTTCCGCCGTTAGCCCTGATCCAGGCTTTAGGAGGAGCAGAAGAGTTTTATGCTCTTTGTCAGAAAAGATTAGATCAGGATTTACTTACAAATGTAAATCTGAAACAATTAATAAAAAATTTGCCGGATTCGAAATATGATTTCAGAAGGTATTTTAAAGCAAAACGATAAGGAGCAGAAAATGAATCAAGTATATGTATTAGGTGGGGCCCAGACAGATTTTGAACGGAATTGGAGTAAAGAAGGGAAAAATGTTATTGCATTATTGCGGGAAGTGATTGAGGATGGTCTGAAAAATTGCCGTTTATCATACTCAGATATTGAGGAATTAAATAAAGATAATAAAGTGGCATGTTATGTGGGAAATTTTATAGCAGAAAAATATATAAACCAAGGCCATTTGGGAGCATTATTGACAGAGGTGAATCCTTCTTTTTATGGGGTTCCATCTGCCAGATATGAAGCTGCGTGCGCTTCGGGTTCAGTGGCTCTGGATGCCGCTATGACAAAGCTTCAGACAGGTGAGTATGACGTGGCGGTGGTAGTCGGCTTTGAATTAATGAAAACAGTTTCAGCAAAGGTCGGCGGAGATTTTCTGGGTTATGCAGCTTATTATGAACAAGAAGGAAAAAATATAGATTTCCCGTTTCCTAAATTATTTGGAAAACTGGCAGATGAAATTTTAGATAAATATCGTCCTGATGAGAAGATATTTATGGAAAGTCTGGCAGCTATTTCTGCTAAAAACTATGCAAACGCAAAACAAAACCCGTTGGCTCAGACCAGAAAATGGTTTATGAGTGAGAAACAAGCAAATATGCGTGGATGCGAAACGAATGGAATTGTAGGTGGGAGACTGGCGGTTTCAGACTGCTCTCAAGTGACAGATGGGGCTGCAATGGTCGTACTGGTTTCCGAAAAGTTTGCTGAAGAAAATGGAATAAAAGATAAGCCTGTTATTAAAGGATATGGACATAGAGTTGCACCAATGCTTTTTACAAAAAAAATGGAAGAGAGCAGAAATGGAAAATACATTTTACCATGGACAAGACAGGCTGTATTAGATGCATATGGAAGAGCGGACATGAACGTAGAAGATATAGACTTTTTTGAAACGCATGATTGTTTTACATCCAGTGAATACGCTGCGGTATCTGCGTTTGGCATCACTAATCCCGGGGAGGAATTCCGTGCTGTACTGGAAGGGGTGACGCAAGCAGACGGACGGTATCCGATTAATTTGAGCGGTGGTCTGATAGGCTGCGGTCATCCTGTAGGAGCAAGCGGAGTCAGGATGTTTTTGGATTTGTATAAGCAGCTGACGCATCAGGCAGATGACTATCAGAAAACAGGCAGAACGGAAAATGGTATGATGCTGAATATTGGAGGTTCGGCTACAACAAACTATGTGTTTATTCTGGGAAATAAATAGAATAGGAGAAAAAATGCTGTTAAGTAATATATTAAAAGAAATGGATTATCAGGAAAAAACAGAGATGATTTCGGAATGCGAATTCGATGTTTTAGCTCTGACAGCCTCAAATATTGACAAACCATCCTGTGTGTTCGTGGCTGACACAAAATATCTGGGAGATTTAAAGGAAAATGTTTGTATGGTTTGTACAGATATGGAAATAGCCAAAAATATGAAACTTTCAGGATGGAAAAAAGGAATCTGCATTACAGAGGAACCCAGGATGCTGTTTTTCAGAGTGCACAATTTCCTTTCAAAAAGTAAAGATTATTCATACAGCAGACAGAAATTTGAAACCCGTATTGGTAAAAACTGCCAGATACATGAATTTGCCAGCATAAGTAAAAACAATGTGATCATTGGCGATAACGTAGTGATAGAGGAATTTGTAGTGATACGGGAAAATACGGTAATCGGTGACAATTCGATTATAAGGGCCGGCGCGAAAATAGGCGGAGTTGGATTTGAATTTAAAAGAGCAGATGAGAAGGTCTGGGGTGTGGAGCATGCAGGGGGAGTTCGGATCGGGAAAAATGTGGAAATACAATATAATACCTGTATAGATCGTGCTGTATATCCATGGGATGATACAATTATCGGGAATTTTACAAAAATTGATAACCTGGTTCATATAGGGCATGCCGTGAAGATAGCTGATAATGTAATACTCGTAGCCCAGAGTGGTATAGGCGGCAGGACAGAAATAGGTTCCGATACATGGATTGGATTTTCAGCTACTGTTAGCAATGGGCTTATGATAGGCAGGAATGCAAGAGTGAATATTGGATCAATTGCAACAAAGAATGTCGAAGACAATAGCAGTGTGACAGGAAACTTTGCGATTGAACATAGTAAATTTATCCAAAATCTGAAAAAAATAAATTCCTGATCATCCACAGGTGACAGACGGTATGAAGAGACATTCCCTGTCAGCGGCCGGTTTGTGAAAAATGTGCTGATTTTAGGGAATGATGCATAATTATAGTACATATTACTTATTTAGAAACAGCGGTATTCCTATTGTACAACAACAGGAAATTTGTTATTATATTAAAGTATGCAAAAACGTGGCGGATATTGTATTTTCTGCTTAAAAAAATAAGTATCAAATTTTCGTGATTTAGTGAGTGAAAAGGAACTTTGTGATGAAAAAAGTATGTCATATGACAAGTGCACATCCCAGCAGCGATATCAGAATCTTTAATAAAGAATGCGTTACTCTCTCCCGGGCAGGATATAAAGTGTTTTTGGCTGCTCATGGGGAAGAATATACAGAACAGGGAGTTTCTGTGCAAAGCGTCGGACAGGCTTATAGCAGCAGAATGAAAAGAATGCTTTTTGCCAGCAGGAATATTTATCGGAAAGCGTTGGAAATAGATGCCGACATCTATCATTTTCATGATCCTGAACTCCTGCCATATGCGTTGAAGTTGAAAAAAAAAGGAAAGTACGTTGTTTATGATAGCCATGAAGACGTGCCAAGACAGATTCTGGCGAAGACTTGGATTCCAAAGCCGATAAGAAAATTGGTGTCCAAATGCTATGAGAGATACGAAAAGCATGCTGCACGCCAGTTTGATTATGTGATTACTGCTACAGACCATATTAAGGAAATATTTGAGAAATATGGTTGCAGAGCAGAATCTGTTAAAAACTATCCGTTGCTGGATGATATACAATGCAATAATGATAATTATCTTTCCCGTCCTCCGATCCTTTGCTATGCCGGGGGTATAACCGAGCAAAGAGGGATTACTAATATCCTGAGGGCAATCGAAGACTTGAATGTAAAATTGGATATGGCAGGCGATATTGAAACCGGCTACCGTAAAGAACTGGAGTCTATGGAGGGCTGGAAATGTGTGAATTATCTGGGGTATTTAGACAGAAGCGGAATAAATAAATTGTATAATAAAAGCCGGGTGGGATTGGTTGTTTTAAAAGACACCCCGAATCACCGCTATTCTCTTCCCATAAAAATGTTTGAATATATGGCGGCCGGCATACCGGTTATTGCTTCAGACTTCCCGATATGGAAAAATATTATTGATGAAGTGCAGTGTGGAATATGCGTAGATCCGGAGAACATAATTGCCATACAGTCTGCAATCCGCCAGTTACTTACTGATGAAAATCAGGCGAGGAAAATGGGAGAAAATGGGAGAAAAGCAGTATGCAGTATTTATTCCTGGAATATTGAAGCAGAGAAACTGCTGGATGTATATAAGAAAATTGGCTAGGGAGTGAATTGATAAATGGGATATAAAGTTTGTACCAGATGTGTTATGAATAATAAAGGAGACGACACTATTTTTTTTGATGAGAAAGGTGTGTGCAATTACTGTAAAGCCGCAGAGGAGGCAAACAGACAGTGTTATTTTCCCAATGAAGAGGGAAAACAAAAGTTGGATAAAATTATAAATGGAATTAAGGAAGAAAGAAAAAACGAGAAATATGACTGTATGATAGGATTGTCAGGCGGTCTGGATTCTTCCTATCTTGCATATATAGGGTATCAGTACGGATTGCGGATGCTTGCAGTGCATATTGATGATGGTTTCGATACTGAGATTACAACGAACAACGTCAGAAAGATTGCAGAGGCGTTCAATATTGATTTGATTATAGAAAAGCCCAATAAAGAATTGTTTGCAGACTTAACGAAATCATTTATAAGGGCAGGACTTCCTAATATAGCAATTCCCCAGGATAATGTGCTGTTCGCCACTCTGTATAAATATGCACGGGAAAATCATATCACTTATTTTCTGTCAGGGAGTAATTTTGCGCTTGAATCAATCCTGCAAAAAGGAAACAGCTATGACGCTTCAGATAAAGTGCATATTATGGACGTCCATAAAAAATATGGCGAATTAAAAATGACGAAAGAACTTCCATTAATATCTATATTTGATAAGAGAGTAAAATATCAGCACATCTACAAGATAAAAACAATAAAGCCGTTAAACTATGTGGATTATAATGCGAAGAAGGCACTGCAGGTATTAAAGGAAGCGTGTGGATTTGAGTATTATGGGGATAAACATTGTGAGTCTGTGTTTACAAAATTTATGCAGAGATATTATCTCCCGGAAAAATTTAACGTGGACAAGCGGACGTCACATTACTCCAGCATGATTATGTCAGGACAGATGACCAGGGAAGAGGCACTTAGAGAACTGGAACGTCCGCTTTATGAGAAGGACGATTTAGAAAAAGATATTTCTTATATTTTGGGTCAACTGGGAATGTCCAGAAAAGAATTTGATGAAATTATGAAACAGCCGCCTAATTCTCATGATAACTTTAGAAAATCATTTTTCAATAAGATGGTACATGCTGTTTTGAAATTAAGGAAATATTAGGAAATGTCAAAAAAGGTAAAAATTGTTGTTTTAAGCCCCTATGAAGATTTAAGCAGTTGCGAACACAGACCGGTGCAGGAGGCAGAGTATTTTTCAAAAAAAGGATGCAATGTTGAGATTCTGGTTATGCAGCGAAAAGCGAAAGGAAAGGGTATTATAGAAAACCAGATTCAAGGTATATCTGCAAAACACTTTCTGTGTAAGACGGACAAAATGGAAAAGTTATTAAACGATAATTTCTTTTTCCGTAAGATGAAGCCCATTATTTATTTTAAATGGTTCCTGCAGTTTATAAGATTTCTTTCACAGGAATGCAAAAATGAAAAAAACACTTTTCTGGTGGCGCACAATTTGGAAATGGCAGTTGCAAGCTGCATTGCTAACCGCAAAAGAGAGAATCATGTTGTGTTTGTTATGCGGGAGTTGTATGAGGGGCAGGTTACTAACCGGATAAAAAGTAGAATAATCAGAACTGTCAGCAGGTGGGCGCAAAATAGAAGCGATTTCCTGGTTCATGTCGGTCCGGTTCAGATTTCCGTAACACAGAAAAAGAACAAACATAAAATTCTGTATATTCCAAATTATCCGGTAGCAGAGAACTACAAGAATATAGAGTTTACAGATTCAAAAGAACTGCGGGTTAATTATATAGGCAGTGTCAGGGATAAGAAATCGTTGACAATGTTAATGGATGCGGCGAAAGATATTGCTGGTCTTAAAATAGGCATCCATGGTATGGGTGAGGCTTATCCTGCCCTGAAAGAACTTGAAAGTCAGTATGAAAATGTAGAAATAACCGGCTATTATGATTATAAAAAGGATACTCGCAGGCTGTTTGCAAATACAGATATTGTGTACTGTGCATATAACATAGAAATTCTTAATTGGAAAAAAGCATATCCGATCAAGTTTTACGAATCTATGGAAGCAGGGCTTCCTGTTATGATCTGCAAGGGGATGGCTCCCGAAGATTTAGTGAAAGAAAATGGGTGCGGCTTTGTATTTGAGTATAATGTGGCCTCGCTGCATAATCTGTTGTTATATCTTGTGAATAACAGAGAAGAAGTGGAAAAGAAAAAGTTAAATATAAAAAAACTTAAAGGAAAATATACATGGGAAAACGTGGTGCACCGGTACGATGCGCTGTTTGATTTTGAGGAGAGAGGTTATTGTGGCAGAAATATAAAAAAAAGAACATAAAAAATACGTTGTGTTTCTTCATAATCATACTTATCTATAAAGTGACATTAGAACTTGGATTCTGGTATTTGCTGCAAAAGGCTTATGCTAATACGAATGTTTATCATTTTGAGTTTAATTATGTGAAATATTTACTGGGTTTGTTCTGGTGTATACTGCTTTACTTTTTGATAGATCATGAAGAGAGAAAACCCTCTACGTTTTTTCTGCAGATGCAGTATGTTATAGCATTTATACCTATAACAGTGATTTTTGCTTTCAGCAATGAAAACATTATTTACTATACGGCTTTATGTTTTGCTTTTGCAGTGGCTGAAATGTTGGTCATGCTTGTTAAGACTATACATTTGCCGCAAATAGAGATAATGACAAAAGGTTTGGTTATTGCCTTTTATCTTATTACTGCTGTTGTATATTTTGACATAATAAGAGAAAATGGAATGTTTACTCTAGAAGCGGTCGACATATATGCTGTTTATACACTGAGAGGCGATTTTCAGTTGAACAAATATATTGGCTATATGTTTGACTGGCAATATATAATTATAACACCGTTTTTTATAATACGTGCTTTTCAGAGACGAAAATATTTAACTATGTTTTTTTTCTGCGGGCTTCAGTTTCTGGCGTATCTGTATGCTGCGCAGAAAGCAATACTTTTTATTATTCCTCTGGTTTTGGCAATCTGTATTTTATCCAGACTTAAAAATTTTGGTCTTTATGCATATTCTGCATTAATGTCTGGTATTGTAGTAATTACAGCCTGTGGGGGGATTTCAGATATAATGTACCGTCTGTACGATCTGCTGGTCAGGAGAGTTTTTATACTGCCCGCAAATTTGAAGTTTATTTATTATGACTTCTTTTCCCAGAATCCGCAAATAGGTCTTGCCGGTACTTTGTGGGGGAAATTTTTAGAAATCCCAAATCCGTATGATGAGCGGATTGGCGTTATCATTTCAAAAGTATATTTTGATAATCCGGTGATGAACTCCAACACAGGATTTCTTGCAGAAGGGTACTATCGTTTTGGTTTGTGGGGAATTTTTCTGGCATTACTTCTATTTGCTTTTATATTGTTGATGTTGGATTATTCGTCTACATTAAATGGTTATTCTTTTGCGGTAAGTATCGGCTTTTTTGCTATGTTTCTTCTAAATGACGGAGGACTGATAGACCCGCTTCTGTTTGGACAACTTACCGTTTTAATGGGGGTATGCTTATTTTATAATAAAAAGTATGATTTTAAAATTGTAGAGAAACATATCAAAAAGAAGAAAATCAGGCAGTTGACGGTTGCCTAGATATAAAAGTAAGGAGAGAAAAAATGAAAGCAGAATTGTTAAAAAAGATTGAAAACAAAGAACTTACAGTAGGTGTTGTAGGACTTGGGTATGTTGGGCTTCCGCTTGCGGTGGAAAAGGCGAAAGCAGGCTTCAAAACAATCGGTTTTGACGTACAGGAAGAAAAGGTAAATCTGGTTAATGAAGGTCACAATTATATAGGGGACGTTGTAGACAGTGATCTGAAAAGATTAGTAGAGAAAAAGATGCTGATGGCAACAACAGATTTTAGCTTTGTAAAAGATGTTGATTTTATTGCTATTTGTGTACCCACACCTTTGGATGCACACCAGCAGCCGGATATCAGTTATGTAAAATCATCAACAGAGGCGATTTCTAAGTACCTGAGGAAGGGTACGATGGTTGTTTTGGAATCGACCACATATCCCGGAACGACAGAAGAGTTGATTAAACCGATTCTTGAAGAAGGGTCAGGACTCAAGTGCGGCGAAGATTTTTATCTTGGGTTTTCTCCTGAGCGTGTTGATCCGGGAAATCTTATTTATAAAACGAAAAACACACCGAAAGTGGTGGGCGCTATAGGAAAAGACGCTACAGAGGTTATTGCGGCAATGTACCGTGCAGTCCTTGAGGGGGAGGTTTATGAGGTTTCTTCCCCGGCGGTTGCGGAGATGGAAAAAATTCTCGAAAATACTTACAGAAATATTAATATTGGCCTTATCAATGAACTTACAATGCTGTGCAAAGAAATGGGAATCAGTATGTGGGAAGTAATTGACGCGGCAAAAACAAAACCGTATGGTTTCCAGGCGTTCTATCCGGGTCCGGGACTGGGCGGCCATTGTATTCCGCTGGATCCCTACTATCTTTCATGGAAAGCAAGAGAATATGGCTTTCATACTTCCATGATTGAGAGCTCAATGATGATAAATGACAAAATGCCGGAGTATTGTGTAGAACGCGCAAGCAAGATCCTTAATCGGCAGGCAAAGGCAATGAACGGGGCAAAGGTACTTGTCTTAGGCGTTGCATATAAGCAGGATATTGATGATTACCGTGAAAGTCCGGCTCTGCGTGTTATCGAAGAACTGAAAAAAGAAAAAGCAGATGTGGATTTTTATGACCCGTGGATTGCTGAGTATAAGTATCATGGAGAAAAACATCAGGGAATTAAAGAAATTAATCCGGAAATTATAGCATCATATGATTTGATCATGATCACAACAGCTCACAGCAATGTTGATTATGATATGGTACAGAAAAATGCAGCGGCAATTTTTGATACAAAGAATGTCATGAAAAATATTGAGAACAGAGAGAATATTGAAATACTCTAGGAGGAATGTAAGATGAAATATGCATTGATCGGATGTGGGCGGATTTCCACAAACCATGTTAAGGCTGTACTTAATAATCAGCTGGAGTTTGTTGCGGCATGTGATGTTGTGCCGGAACATATAGAGAGTGTTCTTGGAAAGCATAACCTGCAGAATGATAATAGTATTAAGCGTTATACAGATTATAAAAAGATGATAGATGAGAATGAATTGGAACTTGTCGGTATTGCTACTGAAAGTGGGATTCATGCGGAAATTGCTCTGTATTGTATTGAACATGGGATCAATGTAATCATTGAAAAGCCTATGGCAATGAGTATTGAAGATGCGGATAAGATTATTGAGCTCTCAGAGATAAAAGGGGTAAAAGTATCTGCATGCCATCAGAACCGCTTTAATATAGCTGTTCAGGAGATGCGCCATGCGTTAGAAAGCGGAAGGTTCGGAAAACTTTCTCATGGGTCGATTCATGTGAGATGGAACAGAAACAGAGATTATTATGCACAGGCTCCATGGAGAGGCACATGGGCGCAGGACGGAGGAGCACTGATGAACCAGTGCATACATGGAATCGATCTTCTCCGATGGATGATGGGGGATGAGATTGATGAAGTGTATGGAGTTACAAGGCAGCAGTTCCACCATTATCTCGAGGCGGAAGATATAGGCATGGCTGTTGTAAAGTTTAAAAATGGTGCTGTGGGAACGATTGAAGGTACAACAAATGTGTATCCTCAGAATCTGGAAGAGACGTTATATTTATTCGGTGAAAATGGAACCGTAAAACTTGGCGGAAAGTCAACAAATAATATTGATGTTTGGAATTTCTCTGATGAAACAGAGAAGGATCAGGCGAACAAAGGTTTGGAAGAACAGACGAGCAATGTCTATGGAAACGGGCATACAAGTTTATATGCAGATGTAATTGACGCGATTAAAAACGACAGAACTCCATATGTTGACGCCCACGCTGGGAGAAACGCGCTTGAGTTGGTGCTGGCAATTTATAAAAGTCAGAAAGAAGGGAGAGCAGTAAAACTTCCTTTGGAAAATTTTGCGAGTACAGACATGATGGGAGAGTTTTGATGGATAATTATTTTGTACATGAGAGCAGTTATATTGACGATGGCGTAAAGATTGGAAAAGGAACGAAAATATGGCATTTCTGTCATATCCAAAGAGGCGCTGTAATAGGTGAAAACTGCTCGTTTGGACAGAATGTCAATGTGGCGAATAATGTAAAAATCGGAAATGGGGTAAAAGTACAGAATAATGTATCTATCTACGAAGGCGTTGAATTAGAAGACTATGTATTTTGCGGACCATCCATGGTTTTTACGAATGTTTCAGTGCCTCGCTCCAAATATCCAAAAGGAAGAGAAGCCTATAAGAAAACAGTTTTGAAAGTAGGTGCAACTGTCGGAGCTAACGCAACAATCGTATGTGGTCATACGATTGGGAAATGGGCGATGATATCGGCAGGTGCTGTTGTGACAAGCGATGTGCCAGATTATGCCTTGATGGCTGGAGTACCTGCAAGACAAATCGGCTGGGTTTGCGAATGTGGAGAAATACTCAGAGAAGGCCATGAGTGCAAAAAATGTCATAGGAAATATGCGATAGAGAATAATAGTTGTAAAGAGGTATAAAGATTTCTTATGAAGATATCAGAAGGTATGTGGAAAACACATACCTTTTGTTATGAAAGAAAATATATTTCTCTCTCATAACGTGAAATAGTTAGTGTATAATTATTATTGGCAAAGATAGGAATTATTCCTAAATAAAAAGG
>ERZ1643250.744-NODE-744-length-32207-cov-22.648544_pt1 | contig 32207 bp, 28 predicted proteins | sample MGYA00579262_ERZ1643250 | MGnify/ENA primary metagenome ERZ1643250 (study PRJEB29033, sample SAMEA4952265) | chicken gut metagenome | biome: Broiler Chicken; feature: Gastrointestinal Tract; material: Caecum | place: Ireland | collected 2018 | study: Broiler...
AATAATTAGTTTTAATAAAGCCTTTGAAACTCAATCAGCGTCACCTCGATTAGTCAATTTAATTTGTCGATCAAACATTGAAACTAATTCTGTAGAATAATTGTGCGCAATCATAATTACAGTACTTGGAGTATTCAATAAATTTTGTAATACTTGCTTCGTCCCAGCACTGTCAATTGCACTAGTCCCTTCATCGATCAATAGCCAAGGTTATTGATGAATCAAAGCTCTGGCTAACACAAGCTTCTGCCTTTGTCCTCCAGATAAATTTCCTTTATCCAAATCAATTTGACTATTAAGTCCAGCAGACATCTTATCCAAATCCTTGGTAAAACCTACTTGATCTAATACACCTGAAATTTGATTATTTAAAGCACTATTAAACATCGTGACATTATTGGCAATTGTGTCAGGAAACAAGGTATTATCTTGAGCAATATAGCCTAATTCATCAAGATCAAAATTTAATTTTTGACCATTATGATCAAAAAAATTGATCTCACCTTGGCTGGGCGTTAATTTACCTAAAATTAATTTAAATAAAGTTGACTTGCCAGTTCCACTATCACCAGTAAGCAAAATTTTTTCACCTTGCTTAACTGTAAAATCTGGGTAAGATAAATACTCACCATTTTTGAATTGTAAGGCCAGATCTTTTACTTCTAGCCTGTTAATTTTCTTAACTTGATGCTGATCTGGAGCTATTTTTACTGGAGCTTGAAGATTAGTAATTTCCTTATTCAAATCCTTGGTAGATTTAATTAAATTCCATTCCGTTACAAATGCTGAAACACCATTCATTACAGTTGAACTAAATTGAATAGTAGTAATTACCGCACCAAAAACAATTTGTCCTTGCAAATATAAGTAAGCACATAAAACCATCAAGAGCATTTGTCCCACAATATTAACTACAAAGGTGATCATATCTGCAATAGCAATAGTTGCTCCTTGATGAATAGCTGCTTTTTTATATTCGTCTGCGCTTTGGTTAACTGATTCACTAAATATATTAAAACTGGCATATCTTCGTAATTCATCCAGGCCACTCATCCACTTGGCTAAAGTGTTTAAGAACTTTTCATTTTTCTTAGTAACCTTTATTGTGGCCGATGAAGTCATTTTTTCAAAAGTTTTAGGCAAAAATAATGAAATTGCAGTTAAAATCACCGTCATTACTACTAAAAGCCAGTTAAATGAAAACAAAATTCCAATTGAGAAAAGCACAGACAACAAGTACATAAAACCGTTTTTGATTGGTTTTAAATAATTCTGTGTTAGCTGATCAAGATTGGCAACCAATTCATTTTGCACTTTAGCAGTTTGGGCAATTTCATTTTTAAAAAAGTAGCGACTAATTTTTACACGAATTTGATGCAAATAAGATTGTGATTGCTTTCCGTATAAGTAATCTGAACTAGTAATCAAGGCTAATCTAACTAGATCACAGCCAATAGCCAAACAAATAAAAATAATAAAGCCAAATAAATTCATTTTCTTTAGCTGGTTAAAGGCCGGGGTCATCAAATATTGCGAAGCAGCATCAACGGTCGTACCAATGATAACCATTAGAAAAATTAAAATGAATTTAGCTTTATTGACCTTAAAAATCCCTTTAATACTCATTTGTCTCATCTCCAAGCAAATTAAAATATTAAAAATATCTTATTCATGTTTAATATTACTGCTATTTTTTTAATATTCAATCACTTTTTACTAAGTGGTTAAAAAAATAACTTGAACGGTAAAATTATTACTATATCTAGCTAATTCATTAGGAAAAATTGGCAAAAAAATAGACTAGAAACTCATTATCAAGCTTCTAGCCCATTAGTTTAATTCAATTATTAACGGTAATTCTTCAAGAAATCCATCATCTTTTGATAAGCTGCATCATGATCTGCATCATATGCATCGACTACATCGACTACTTTATTATCCTTAGTAATAATACGGTACTCACGTAAGTCTTTCTTTTCATTAGCAACAACTGTAATCTCACCCTTACCTGGGGTAGAGAACAATTCTGGATTAAGTTCTTCGTTCAACTTATCTGATAATTGTTGGTTAAATGCGATTGTATTCATTTTTGTTTTTATCTCTTTTCTAAAAAATCCAACACAGACATTATATCATTATTAGATAACGTTGATGAATTTAGTTTTATTTTTTATCAAGGAGAACTGTACCTGCAGAAGGATTATGATCAATTGCACCACTGATGGAGCAGTAACACCTTCAATATAGCACAGCAATACTTATTCAAAAAATATCAATTTGTTATTTTGCATTATTACTTTTACATATAGATTTCACTTAATTAAATGCACAACAAACATGGCAATTCCTAAGAATACAAAAATTAAGGCAACAATCATACTAGTTACTGTGCTGGTAACTAAACCTAAAATGATCATGCCAATAATTGAATAAATATCCATTTGTTATCCCTTCAATTAAACAATAACAGCAGTATTTAATTTTATTATGTAGCATGAACACTTTAAAATACAATTTTAACGTATTTTAATTTGCTAACTTTCGATATAACGGCAATAGCTGCCCAATACCATCTAAGATGAAGTTTTCCATATCTGCAACTTGATCTTGCTTTCTAAAAGCAAATTTTCCTAATAGGAAACTGGATTGAGTTGCTTCCTTATTAAATGAAGTCTGTTTTTCAGCATCTGTTAAATACTCATTTAAGGATAAATGATCAGCAAACTCCATTTCGTTTTTATCCCATAAGTACCAATTATTAGTTGTCCGCCCTTTTGCCCAATCAGGAAGATCAGTTAATAATTTATTGTATGTTTCAGGATTATCGCCGCGCTTTTCACTCTTATAATGCTGAAACATAAGATAAACCTGCAGCTGCTTATTATCCAGCATCACGCCGATGCATGGACTTTTATCGGCTAAAGCATTCAAACGATAAGCTGCCCAGTAATGATCGCGTAAGTTCCAACCATTGGTCCAACTTTCAACATGAACTTTAGCAAATTTATCTTGTGATAATTTTTGATAAACATTTAAGTTTATTTCTTTCCAGGTCTGCCAAATTTCTTTAAAATCTGTTTTTATTTGCGCTAATTCATCTTCAGAATATTGCGATTTCAATTTTTTAAAAGAAAATTCATCCCGATCAAAAATTGCATACATTTCTTCAGTTAATTGCGTCATTTTACAATGCCCTTACCATATTTACGCTAGTAACACCAGTTGGATCTGGAATATCATCATTGGTCTCGCCTTCATTATAAAAACCACGTTTTTCATAAAATTTAATCAATTTCGGTAAACAAGTTAAAGATATAGCTTGACGATTTTGCTTTCTGCCCTCTTGCGCTATTGCTTCAATTAATTTTGTCGCTACGCCTTGTTTGCGGTATTCAGGCAAGACCGCTAAACTCAAGACCATTTGATAGCGATCATCTTTTTGATTAGGATGATTTTCAAAATATAATTCATCTTCAATATAGCGTTTATTAAAAGCAGGACCAAAAATATGACCAATCACTTTTCCATCTTCTTGTGCAACTAAAAAAGTATCAGGATAATTCTCAATTCTACCAATCATATCTTGTTCAGTTTGCTTTTTAGTCATCTTAAATGCGTCAGATTCCAGTTCTACTACTTCATTTAAATCATCCATTGTTACGGTGCGAATGATCATAATAAGCATCCTCCTTAGGTTTATCTCTAAAAGTGAAAAAGGGTTCAAAAGTCATCTAGACTCTTGAACCCTATATTATTACTCTCTATTTAATTCTTCCACTTTAATTTAAGACGATCTTGCTCAGTCTTTTTTTGAAAATACGTCTTCACCTTCGGCACTACTTCTTCGCCATAAATTCTAATGGCATTCATCACATCTTCATGCGGCATTGAAGCAATTGGCAAATGAAGATAGAAGCGAGTTAACCCAAGTTCTTCCATGACTTTGATGATCTTATTTGCAACTGTCTCGCTATCGCCAACAAAAATAGCTCCATTTTCTCCAACTGCCTCAAGATATTGTTCATATGTCATCCCTGTCCATTGTGGTCTTTCTTTACTAATTTGATCAACTAGCAATTTAGTAGGATAAAAATAATCCTTGATGGCTTTTTCTTTATCCTGATTCAGCCAGCCCCAAGAGTGTGCAGCAATTGGCATCTTCGTTAAATCATTGCCAACTTTTTCTGCAACTCTTCTGTACAACTTAATTAGTGGTTTAAAGTGCAAAGGATTACCGCCAATTATCGCATAAACGATTGGCAAACCTAACTCTGCAGTTCGAATAGTCGATTCTATGCTTCCGCCTGTAGCTACAGAAATAGGGATTGGCTTTTTAGTGCGCGGATAAATTCCTTTATGATCAACTCTAGGTGTAAACTTTCCTTTTGGCCAATCGAGAATTTCTTCTTTGTTCATTTTGAGTAGCATTTCTAGTTTTTCAATAAAAAGTTCATCGTAATTTTCTAAATCATAACCGAATAGATCAAATGCCTCAGTAAATGATCCACGTCCTGCCATGATTTCAACTCTTCCTGGTGCGATTGCATCCATTGTTGCATATTGTTCATAAACTCTAATTGGATTAATTGTTGGTAGATTTGTAGTAGCACTTGAAAGATGGATTTGCTTAGTTTTCGAAGCAGCAGCTGCTAAAATGATTTCTGGTGCTGAGATAGCGAAATCCTTGCGATGGTGTTCACCGATTGCAAATGCATCAATATTCAATTTATCTGCAAGAACGATTTCTTCTAATAAATCCCTGATTCTTTGATCATGACTAATTGCTTTTCCTGTTGTTTCAAGTGGTGTAGTTTCACCAAATGATGAGATACCTAATTCGATCTTCATTTCTATCATCTCCTAAATCATTTACTTACTTTTTGTAAGCAAAATAATAGCAGATAATTTTTGAAAAAGCAATATCTTGAATATGTGATCCTTTACTTAGTTGCAGTTCTTCTACCAACATATTTGATAAATAAAGCCATGATTAAAACAACTAAATATAAAAGAAAAATATATGCATGCTGTGTTCCGATTCTGGTTAAATCAGCTGACTTAGTACCTTTTTGACTAGAAGCAACGATTGCTGAGGTAATTGAGGTTCCAACAGCACCAGCAAATTGTTGAGCAGTATTTAAAATTGCATTACCTTGAGTAGTTTTACTCTCATCAATTACTGCCAAAGTATCAGTCATGACATCTCCCAATATCATTCCCATTCCTGCCATGTAAATGATATAAACTATCAATATAAAAATATTATTCATCTGATTAGGTAATACTGCAAAAAACAATGTTTCAAGCAACATCAAACTTACACCAAATAAAATAGGTTTGCGTGCACCATAATTATCTAGCAACCGACCACCAATTGGACCCATGATTGCACCAGCAACTCCTGCTGGCAAAACAATCAAGCCTGCTAAAAAAGCAGTATTATGATTAACCAATTGAATGAAATTTGGCAATAAAAATGCATTACCCAAAGAAATTAGTTGAATGCAGAAAAAACCAATAATATGACCTGTAAAACTATGATTTTTAAATAATTTTAGATCCAAAATTGGTGTTTCAATTCGATTAGATATCCAAATTAACAGAGCTAAAGCTAATAAAGCAATCAAAATTGGAATAGCAGTTGCACCCAATTGTCCTGTTCCTAAGTTGCTAAAGCCAACTATAACCACCTTACGAGTCGGGGTATTTGATAATATAAGTGCCTATCTGATGCCCGATATTTTTGCTGAAAATTTTAATCAATTTAAAAGATTAAAGATCAGTTCTAACAGTATAGAACTAGTTAATCTATTTAATGAGGGAAAATTAGATGCAATAGTTATCAATAGCGACTTCTTTACTCAAATTCAAGGTTCTGCAATTGAGACGCAAATTACTAATGAATCTTTTGCAATTCTCTTTCGCAAAAATAATGCTCTCATTGCAAGCCAAAATAGTATTTCGTTAAATGATTTAAAAAATAAAAATCGTAAATCAAAATAACTATTATAAAAAATATTTATTGGTAATAGTTAGCTATGCATAAAGCGAATGAATAAAGATTATTAATTAGCTATTACGTTTCTTAATTTGGCGATTTTGTGTTAACTTGATTGTTATCCAAATAACAACGTATGAAAGAATAAAAATAAACAATGTTCAAATATTGATAGACCAATTATTTAACAACATCATTATTGAGAATAAGCTAAAAGTTCCAATTAACATAAAAAGTCTTCCTTTCCGAATTCACTATTTAAATAAGTGGTTAAATTCAAAATACAAGATGTTAAAATTCAAAAGTAAAATTTTAAATTCTAAAAATTAATATCTGTAAGCTAAATATTTAAGTTACTGAACTGACTTTGCTATATTTAAGTTAAAAGATAATAAAAGGAGGAATTTCATGAAAGTTACTTTTAAAGGAAAAGAAGTTCAATTAATTGGTATGCCACCTAAGGTTGGCGATGAAATGCCTAACTTTACAGTTTTAGACAAAAATAAGCAAGAAGTTACTAAAGATAATTTGTTAGGTAAAAATACTTTAATCAGCGTTGTGCCAGACATCAACACTTCCGTTTGCAGTATTCAAACTAAGACTTTTAACAAAACAATGGATCAGTTTCCTGACGTTAACTTTTTAACTATTTCAACTAATACCATCAAAGACCAACAAAATTGGTGTGCGGCTGAAGGTGTTAAAAATATGCAATTAATGTCTGATGAAAAATTATCTTTTGGTAAAGCTACTGGCTTACTAATACCAGAATCTGGAATACTAGCACGCAGTGTGTGGATTCTTGAGCCTAACGGTAAAATCGTTTATCGTGAAATTGTTGATGAAATTACTCATGAGCCCGATTATAATACTGCTGTAAATGAATTAAAAAAGTTGCTGTAAAATTTAAAAAAGATTGCCTCAGTACATACACATATGCTAAGGTAATCTTTTTTTCTTTAGTTCTTATATTGTTCCATTCTTTGATTAAGTTCTTCCTTATCAAACTTATCTAAATCAATTGCTTCTCCACCCATTAACCAATCAATCATTTCAGGATCTACTTTATCTTTAGGCGTATCGTAATAATCTTGCAAAGACCATACGCCACCAATGTCATCAATTATTCCATAACCTTTTCCAGAAAGTATTTTTGGACACTTAGGAGCTGCTTGATCAGTAGTAATGTTCTTAATATCTACTTCGAATTCCCAGCTATCGCCATAATCATAGGTTAATAATAACTTATCACCTTTTTCAAAATATGAGACCTTCGCTTTTTCATAATCTATGCCTGTAGCCGGATCCCAATCTTCCGCTTCAGCGATACTTTCTACATTTTCAAAGCGTTCCTGCGTCTTTTTATTCAGCAAATCAAACATATGTCCAAAATCAGCATTAAACATATCTAGCATGGCAACTTCTAAAGTTTTCACGGATGTATTGCCACTAATAATAAATCTACGCCAAGTAGATGGTTTAAAAGACTTTAGTTTTACTCTAATCTCATAGGTAGCTCGATTGCGAGTTTGATTTTCAAAAATTGCCTTTTTTCGTGTTTTCTGCTTTTTATCATGATTCTCAAGATCTCTTCGCAAGCCTTCTAAGACTCTAGACAAATCCTGAGGAGACAAGTCTAAATCTTCAAGTTCCAAAATCTTTTTCGGATTTGCTTCAATTGCCTCTATCATATCGTTTATCAAATCCTCATCCAGGTTTTGATCGGGGTATGAATTAATTTCTTCAGTTACCCAGTCAATATTCATCCCTATTTCTTTACTATCAGTTTTACGAATAAGACCTACTCTACTCAAAAATACATAGAAATTTTTCAAGGTATTTGTAATCTGCTCTATTTCTAGCGGATGTAGTTTATTGTTAGATATCATAATCCATAAATAAGAAATTGCTTCTCCTAAATCATTAGTAACTAAATGGATCTTATTACGTAATAAATAATGATTTAGGTAATCCGGCAGCATTTGATCAGGTTGGAGATATCCTATTCCTGCTGGTACGTATTTAGCATATTGATCAATGAGTTTTTGATTATTTTCTTTAATTTTAGCAACAATCTTTTCATTGCCTTTTACTGGTTTATTTTCATATTTTTCAAAATTAGAGAAATCTTCAAATTTTGGCACTAAGTCAACATACTTATATCTTCGATTTGGTTTTTGCGGCTTAATAGGGAAATACGTACTAACCTCATCAATCATCTTAGAAATAAAATTTTGTCCAATCTGACTATCCAAGGCAAAAATAGTCGCTGACATTACAGTTAGCTTATCTACCATATTCTTTTCATCTTTTACAACATCAATCAAATTTAAATATTCGCTTTGATTATCCTCTATAAGTTTACGAATTTTTTCTAGCATTAAACTAGCTTGGCTTTTAGTATCGTAAAAAGACATTTGCTTGGACTTTACCGCTGAAACTAATTTTTGTTGCTGTTTAAACAAAATAAAGTCATAGCTTTTAATCGCATTAGCAAAAACATCATTAAATAGCTTAGCATCAAGTTTAGTTAATAAAATTGGAAAACTAGTGTCTTTTTCAACTAATAAATAGTACTTTTGCTTTTGAATATTTATTATACCTGCATCCCAAGTAGTAAAAGGCTCGTTTTTAATAATATCAATCTTATTTTCTTTAATTTCTGGTGCTAAGTTAGTACCGTATCGTACTTGAAGCATGTGGTTCTCCTTATTAAAATAATTTCATTTTAATTTTATCATGTCTATTCACAACTATTCATCTCAGAAGCAAAAAAATGAAGGCAATCACTGCCTTCATCTAAAATACACAAATTTTAGTCTTCTTCTAAAACCGGTACTGTCTTTTTATTTCTAACATGATATACAACTAAACCAATTGCTAAACCTACCAGTGCTGGCACTAACCATGATAAGCCCATGCTGGCAAGTGGCAAATGATTTCTAAGTGAAGCCACTGCTAAACCAAATGAACTTTGACTAACCACACTTGGGAAAGCAACTACCATATCGCCTAAAGCTGGTACAACAGTAAATAGGATTACGAAAAAGTAAACTACACCTGCCTTATTAAACAATGGTGAACAAACTGATAGCAAGATCAAAACCATGGATAAAGGATATAAGAACATTAACATCGGTGTTGACCATGAAATGATTTGATCCAAACCAAAGTTAGCGGCTAAGAATGATGCCAAGCAACTAAGTGCTAACCAAACGTGGTAACTTACCTTAGGAAAATGCTTATGAAAGTCTTGAGCAAAAGCAGCAACCAAACCAACTGCAGTAGTCAAACAGGTAACTGTCAATAAGAATGCAAGTAAAGCTTGACCAAAGACACCGCCATAAACGTTAACGATTTGGTTAAAGGCTACCCCACCGTTATCAGAAACTGCAAAGCGTCCGAGAGACATTGCACCCATTAAGATCAATAACAAGTAGATAAAACCGATTGCTAAAACGGCCAAGACACCTGATTTAGCAACAACTTTTGAAACACTTTTAGCATCTTTTTGTCCCATGCCACGAACAGCTGTAACAACCGTAACCCCAAAGGCTAAGCCTGCTAAGGCATCCATTGTGTTATAACCCTCTAAGAAGCCATTTACTAATGCTCCATGCTTATAAGCAGCAGTTACTGCTGCAGTTTGTGGATTACCCAACGGACGAGCAAAAGCTACAAGAAACACTAGGAATAACAATGCCAAGAATAATGGATTTAATACCTTACCAACGTTAGACAAGATATTATTTTGATGATAAGAAAAAGCAAAAGCAGCTAAAAAGAATAAAGCTGAGAAAACAAGTAAAGCGGAACTTTGCATATTCTTCGGCATAAATGGTGCAATACCAACTGTGAAAGAAACGGTTGCAGTTCTTGGGGTACCAAACAATGGTCCGATTGTGGCATGGATTAAAACCATAAATACTACTGCAAATCCGGCACCCAGCGGCTTACCGATGTCGTATACTCCGGCTGCATGAGTAATTGCTACTGCTAATACAGATAATAATGGTAATAAAACCCCTGTGATCAAAAAGCCAACTGCAGCTGTTCCCCAATTTGCTCCAGCTAGTTGTCCTAAATGTAATGGAAAGATTAGGTTACCAGCCCCAAAAAATAATCCAAACAGCAAGGAAGCAACAACGAGATAATTTTTCCATGTAGGTTTTTTCGATGTATGATCTGTCATTTTCTCTCCTCCAAAACATCCCTGATAAACAAAAAAGACCCTCAGCTGCAAATTGCAACTGAGGGACGCTTTGAGCGTGGTACCACCCTTTATTTATATCACTATTGCTAGCAATACCTTTCACGTACAGTCAATTACTTGACGATACGTAGGCACTATAATGGGTGCTCCCACTACTTCTTACTTTAAGTTAAGAAATAGAACTCGAAAGTGATTTTCATTTAAACTTAGGATTTATCTCCTCACACCTAACGAGACTCGCTGTAAATTAAGTCTAAATTACTCTTCTTTCTCTTTGTTTTCAGATTTATTAAATTTGTTAATAACTATTTTGATCAAAATATAATCGTTGTCAACAACTTTTTTATTTATTTTTCAAATTTTCTATTCAAATTGAGTCTGCCAATTAGGATCATTATTTGCCGCAAAACACATGGTAATTTGTTCCTCAGTATTTCGCCCAAGTGAAAGCTTCGGTAAATTATCTAATGCAAAATAATCACAAGCATCAGTTTCATCGTTCGGCTTAAATTCACCACTAATTTCTTTGCATAAGTAAAATACCTTCGTAATGTTGGTGGCCAAAATTGGTTTATTATGATGATTACGATCTTGAACTGCAATAATTTTGACGGGTCTAACTACTCTACCTGCTTCTTCATATGCCTCTTTAACACAATTTTGTGCTGTAGTTTGGTCATAATCATTCCAGCCGCCTGGCAATGACCATTCCTGAGTCATTTTTTCACGGACAAGCAAAATTTTATTATCCTTAAAAATTGCTGCTCGCGTATCAATCTTAGGTGTTTGATAGCCCTCATCACCCAAAAAGAGTGTTTTAATTTGTTCTTTAGGCAGACCCGTCTTAGCTGCCATCATTTCGCCTGCAATTTTACGGATTTCTTCATAGCGTTCACGATCAAATACATCATGACCATAATGCAGGCCTGCTTGAGCTAAGCTTTGCAAATCTGTTGCCCACTTGATAAATTGATCATCTGAATTCATTTTTATTGCCTTTAATATAAAATTCTAAGAAAAATAACAAATTCCAAATTAATAGGCAGATTGAAATACCTATTTTAGATTTTATCACAACCCATAAGTAACTTACTCCTAGTGCAAAAATTAGTAGCAATGTTAACAGATTACGAATACTAAATCGACATTCAGTATTAATATTGTTAGCCAGATAAACTGCTACATACATATTTAAAACTAAACCGCCAATATCTAAAAATCTGTTTTTACTATATCGGTTAAAATAGATAACTTGATAAAGCCAAATTTGCATTACTACAATTACAACCAATAAAAATTGAAGAAAAGTAACTAAAGGAATACTGCCATTAACAGGATGATGAATCATCGCAGTAATTCGAGAAATTGCATACACAAAAACTAAATCATAGAATAATTCAAACATTCCAACAGGCTTAGCTATTATTTTTTTCAAACTAATCCCCCTAATATTTGATTACTGTCTATCATGCTTTATATTTGTCCAAAAAGCAAATTATGATATTAATTTATAAGAATCAGTTTTTAGCTTGATTGTAAAAAATTATGCTAAAGTAATTATTGATTATCACATTAATTTAATCGGAGGAATAACTATGCCACGAAATCCCAGAAGACACAATTTTAATCAGTTCTCAGACCAAGAAAAAGATAAATTAAAAAATGTCAAAAAAGAATTAGCTGAGGCCCAAAAGAAAGAACCTGAAAGCCTACGTGAACATCTACAAGCCTTTAACGATGGAGTGATGGCCATTATTACAATTATTGTTTTAGAAATTCAACCTGCTCTGCATGAAATTCATTATCAGCAATTCATTAGCAACATTGCTGTCTTTTTAATCACTTTTTTTATTGTGGCAGATTTCTGGTATGATCTACATTTATCTTTTTCATACTATATTTTCAAACCTTCAAAAGCGATTGCCATTCTAGACTTCTTTTTTCTAGCTGATTTATCACTTCTGCCAGTCATGACTAAATGGATTATGGCTGAAAATTCTTCTTTCGCTGTAGCTAACTTTGGAATTGTTTTTTTAATTGCCAAAATCTTAGAATATCTAATCCAATATTTTGGTGCTAAAAATACTGCGCGCTATTCCCAAATCATGCGAATTATTATTAGCCGCTCCTTTATTAGAAAAATGACGGTTACTTTATTTTTAAATGTAATATTGATCATTCTGTCATTATTCAATGCAAAACTAGCAATGATTCTTTATTTAATAGTTCCAGTTATTTCATTTCTTTTTCCAGTTAAACGCAACAAAATTATGTGATTTTTATTTAAAAGAGCGCCAGTAAACTTAAACTAAATCTACTGGCGCTCTTTTGTTGCTTTTCTTGTTCCTTACAATGACTCTTGCAAACACATTCTTTACTATTTACCATTTTGCAGTGGCAAATGCCATCCTTATCTGCACAAGGACAATTTTTCTGACATTTCATTTTATCGTGACAAAATTCATTTTTCATGTTTATCACCTCTATAGCTTATTATGCCTATGATAATCGGACTTTCCAACCAATATATCTTATAATTTTACTTTTCCTAATAAGATTATTTTATAGAAATACCTAGTTAATTTGTTAATTTAATCTGCTGATCAGCTACCGATGTAATGAAGTAAGGATCATGCTCAATTAGTAACATCGTTGGCTTCACACTCTTAAGAAGCTTAATTAATTGATCTTGATTGAATACATCTAAATAATTTGCTGGCTCATCCCATAAATATAAATTAGCAGGTTCTGTCAATGACTTAGCCAAAGCTACTCGTTTCTGTTGTCCCATACTCATTTTTTCAATTCTAGTTGTAAAATCAGCACGCGCAAATCCCATTTTCTTAAGATTGCTCAACAAAGCTTCATAAGACAAATGATATTTTTTAGCAAAGTCTTTTAATGACCCGCTATACATTACAAATTCTTGTGGTAAATACGAGATCTTCAAATTTTCGATCAGCTCATAGCTACCTTTGGCAATTAGATTTTGAGTGATACCCAGTAAATATTTAATCAATGTTGACTTTCCAGAACCATTTTTGCCTTCAACAGCAATAATCTCATGATTATTCAGAGACAAAGTCAAGTTTTTAAATAATTCTCTACTATTTTTTAGTTGCAAGCTAAGATCATTAAGTTGCAAAATCTCACGATGATAATCTGCCTGAAAATTCATAGTCAGAGTAGGAACTTTTTCAATATTCTTTAGCATTCCTTCTTTTTCTGCAATCCTCTTATCCATGCGATTGCGTGCATTAATCGACTTCTTCATCATCTTTGCAGCTTGATGTCCGATCGCTCCCTTATTTAATCTGTTTTTGTTTGTAACCGCTTAAATTAATCATTGACATTTAGCTAGTTCAGTTTTACGATAAAGTTGAATTAAATAAATGTTCTTCGAGGCAAGGTGAAATTCCTGACCGGCGGTGAAGTCCGCAACCCGCGAAAGCGGTGGAATCCGATAATCGGTACCGATAGTATAGTCTAGATGATAGAAGAATGATAACCAATAAGTAACGCTTATTTGCATTTACTTTGATTATTTGACTTTGAATATTATTACTGAACCTCGAGAATACTCGAGGTTCTTTTTTGCTCTACGAGGAAGTGATTTTAATGGAAAAAGATACTTTTTATATGAATTTAGCTTTAGAAGAAGCTAAAAAAGGTCGCTATCAAACATGGAAAAATCCTATGGTTGGTGCCGTAATTGTTAAAAACGGTCAAGTCTTAGCTACTGGCTATCATCACCATTATGGACAAAATCATGCAGAACGCGATGCCATTTCAAAATTAACCCCAGAACAATTATTTAATTCAACTCTCTATGTCACCCTTGAGCCATGCAACCATTATGGTAAACAGCCTCCCTGCTCAGATTTAATTATCAAAAGTGGGATTAAACGTGTTGTAGTTGGACAAATCGATCCACACAAACTGGTTACTGGAAAAGGAATTGCCCAACTACAAAAGAATGGGATTCAAGTAACTACTGGTGTTTTAGCTGATGACGCAAGTAAACTTAATAAGTTCTACAGCTATTTTTACCAATATGGGTTTCCCTGGATCACAGTCAAAGAAGCAACTAGTTTAGATAATAAAGTTGCAATGCGCGGCCAGCGAACTCCAATCACTAATCAAGCAGTGTATCAGAAAGTTCATTCTGAACGTGCTGATTATCAAGCAATTATGATTGGTTCTTCGACTGCTATCATTGATGACCCTATTTTAAGAACTAATGTCAAAAGTGACTATCCGCCAATCCGTATTATCATTGATCGTCGCGGACGGCTGTTAAATCATTTACGACTTCGCTTATTAAGTGATACAAATCCCACTTGGATTTTCACTCAAAATAAGCAAATGTCTAAAAACAACTTTACTAATTCTAAAATCAAAATTATTCATTTAGCAACAAACAAGATCCAAGAAGTATTTGATTATTTGAGTACAAAAGAAATCCAGTCAGTTTATGTAGAAGGTGGCCCTACTTTGGAAAAAGCAATTATGAATGAAATTTTTGTTAATGAAGTAATTAAATATACGGCGCCGATCTTTCTTGGAGATGAAGGCGTAACAGGTTTAGTACCAAACGAAACTGTCCCTTTAACAAATGTTAAAAAAACAGCCTTTGGCAACAATGAACGAATTGCAGGTGAATTAAAACATGTTTAGTGGTCTAGTTCGCGGGGATGCTCATATTAAAAAAATTGATAAACACAAGCAAACAATTAAGCTAACCGTTTCGTGCCCTGCAGACTTTACTAATGAGCTAACGATCGGTGATTCAATTGCAATTAATGGGACTTGTTTGACGGTTGAAAGTTTTACTGAAACTAGTTTTGTTGTAACCATGATGCCTCAGACTTATAAGAAAACTGTTTTTAAGAATTTGCATAACGGTGATCAACTTAACGTTGAGCGTTCATTAGAAGTTGGTCAACGTTTAGAAGGTCATCTTGTTACGGGACATATCGATGATTTGGCAACAGTTACTAAAATAGCACAGAATGAAAATGCAATTGAAATTTGGTTTAAGTTTCCTGCCCGATTATCAACACAGATCGTACCTCAAGGTAGTATTGCTTTAAATGGCGTTTCATTAACAGTGATGGATGTTAAAGATAACAGTTTTTCGGTAGGTCTAATTCCACATACTCAAGACGAAACTAATTTAGCCAACTTACAGATAAATGATGAAGTAAATTTGGAAACCGACATTATCGGAAAATATGTTGCAAAAAATTTAGAAAAGAGAAATTAAAATGGATGTTAGAAAAATTCAAAATGCAATTCAATGGATGAAAAATGGTGGTTTAGTGATTGTTGCTGATGATGAAGATCGTGAATCTGAATGTGATATGATCGGCTTAGGGTCTAAAGTTACTCCTGAAAATGTTAACTTTATGACCAAACATGCTCGTGGCTTACTTTGCACCCCTGTAAGCAAAACAATTGCCCAACGTTTAAATTTCTACCAAATGGAACAAAATAATACTGATCCATACGGTACAGCTTTTACAATCAGTGTTGATTACAAAACCACCACTACTGGTATTTCTGCTTATGATCGTGCGGCAACTATCAAGGCAATTGCTGATCCTACTTCCAAGCCAGAAGACTTCTTTAGACCAGGTCACTGTTTTCCATTAGTCGCTAAAGATGATCAAATCAAGAATCGTAATGGTCACACAGAAGCTTCTATTGCCTTAGCTCATCTTGCTGGTGAACCAGAAGTTGCATATATTTGTGAAGTTATGAAAGCTGATGGCCATATGGCTCGTCGTCCCCAACTGAAAGAAATTGCTAAAGAATATCACTTACCATTCTTGACAATTGCGGAATTACAAGAATATATTAATAGTCCAGTGAGTAAGCGCTCAGAATTTGTAAACCTTCCTACTAAATATGGCAATTTCAAAATTAAGGCTTTCGCCAATGAAAACTTAGCTATTATTAAAGGAAAGATTGATCCTAAAAAGCCAGTTTTAGTACGTCTTCATTCAGAATGCCTCACTGGTGATACGTTTGGCTCAATGCGTTGCGATTGCGGTGATCAATTACATACTGCCATGAAGCAAATTAATAAAAATGGTAGTGGCATAATTCTTTATTTACGACAAGAAGGACGCGGAATTGGATTAATTAACAAATTAAAAGCTTATGGTTTACAGGACCAAGGTTATGACACTTATGAAGCAAATGAAATTTTAGGTTTTAAGCCAGATGAACGAAATTATATTATTGCTGCCAAGATTTTAAAAGATCTAGGTATTAGTCATATCAATTTGCTTACTAATAATCCTGATAAAATTGATCAATTAGAAAATAACGGTATTACTATTGAAAAAAGAATTCCCTTGGAGATTCCTGCTAATGAGGTAAATCATGACTATTTAGAAACCAAACGAGATAAATTCCATCATTTATTAGGAGCATTATAGTAAGGAACATAGAAATGAATATTTACGAAGGAAATTTTAAAAACAATAATTATCATATCGCAATTGTTGCATCTAAGTTTAACGAAATTGTTACCCATCATTTAGTTGATGGTGCTATTGCTAGCTTAAAACAATTTGGAGTACTTGAAGATCAGATCGATATCTATTGGGTCCCAGGTGCTTTTGAAATTGGTTTTACTGCTAATAAGCTTCTCAATTCAAATAACTACGATGGTATTATGACTTTAGGCGCTGTCATTAAAGGTGAGACTGATCATTACAGCATGATTATTCAGAATGTTACAAACGCAATTATGCAGATGAATCTTAAAGCAGAAGTCCCAATAACTTTTGGTATTTTAACCACTGAGAATATTGATCAAGCCTTGCAACGATCCGGCTTAAAAGCTGGCAATGAAGGTTCCTCTACTGCTCAGAGTCTATTAGAAATGATTTCGCTAAATAAACAAATAAAGTAATAGAGTAGAGGGAGATTAATTCTCGCCCCTCTCATTGCACCGGACGTACGGTTCCGTATCCGGCGCTACGTTTGTAATCATCTACGAGATAAATAGTATTCTAGCGGATCAACCAAGCCTGGGCGATCCGCTTTGCTTATGCCCAATACTTTTGGGCTAAGCAAAAAGTTAACGACATGTCCGGTACTGCGTTTATACCAACCTAATCGCATATTAGCTACTTTATGAATATCTTCGTCGCTAAAATTGCACTTTAATGCCTTGTTAATCCGCATTAAATTAGTGTATATTCTTCTTGGCAGTTTCCATTGTTTAATGATTACTACCCGTATCTTATGGCGCAGCCATTGACTGAATTTAAATAGAAAGTATTTCATACCGCCAATTTTAAAGTAATTAATCCAACCTCTGACCACTTGATTTACCTTAGTAAAGACTAACGATAGAGGTTGAGCAGCTGCTTTCCTGCGACAAAGAAGCTCTCTAATCTTGTTATAAAGCTTGGACAGGATTGGCGAAAGCGGTCCGCCTTGCGGCACGCCAATCTTATAGGGCTTAACCAAACCATCTTCCATGATACCGGCTTTTAAGAATGCCCGGATCAAGTGGAGGGTGGTTCTGTCATTTACTCGTTCTCTAATTATTGAAATTAATTTATCATGATTGACCGTGTCAAAATATTTCTCAATATCTAAATCAATTACCCATTGATATCCATCATCTTCATGATTGCGTCTTTAATTTCTGCTTGATGCTTTCTGAAATAGCTATCAAGTTCTTCAACCATTCTTTTATCTACTCCCGGAGCACCTTTATTAATCTTGACTCTATGAATTGCTTCTTTAAGATTGTTCTGACTTATAATCTGTTCAATTAATTTCATCTCGTAATATCTCCATTTCTACTTGTAAATTTATTCAGAATCATCCCAATTGCTTTCACCATCAAAGAGTTACGTTCTCTTTGTGCTAGGCTATCCTCTTATTCGGACTGTCTGAACATTGCTTATAGCGGGATATGCTCTTACAAACATTAGGTCCTTCGCTTCAGTCTCATTACAAGACTTTCAACACTACTATGACCTCAGCTGACTTCTTGCGACTAATCTTTTTCGACCAGGCTTACGATCGCTGATGTTAAAGCTTGCTCGGCTTGCCTGTCCGCAAGATCTCTCGGGGTAAGACATTCATCTTTGATTTTCCACTGCCTCCTGGTTTACCGTCTTGACTTTACGTTTGTCTTTTGGGCTTCGACTTGTCTTGCAGTCTTATCCACCATTTGGCCTGACCAGATTTCTGTACGTAGGCTCGGAAAACTTGCTAGCCAGTTCCTTCACCCATAGCATCACCGCTATCGGCTTGTGGTTCACTACACTTGGCGACAAATACCCGTGGTCCAAACTTTCATTGGACTAGATGAAATGTCATGCCCGACACACAAGTAAAAAGCCACCGAAGCACTAATACGCTTGGTGACTCAAAGGTCTAATTATAAGTTTCTTCTACTAGTAGCTCATATGGCTTTAGCAAGTAGGTAGCTCCCGTTTCTTTGATAGGATAATTTTGCATAACAACTTTTTTGCGGGAAATATGACAATTAATTCTTCCTGAATTGTCAAATTAAGTGCAACAGTTAGGCTATGAAGAAATATATTGCTTGAAGAGTTCTTCTGCTGTCTGATATTGGAGGATTCGGCGATATTTGTGGTTAATGGCATTAGTTGCCTGTTGAACATAAGCTTTTGACTTGTCTTTCATGCTCTTGCCCTTAGGGAAGAATTGACGCAAAAGACCATTGCAGTTCTCATTGGTGCCCCTTTCCCATGGAGAATATGGGTGAGCAAAGTAAATCTGGCAGCCCTTGATCTTGGTCATATCCGCAAACTCAGAGCCATTGTCAAACGTGATTGATTTAAACCAGGCAGGATGTCTGTCAATCTCCTTTTGAAGCAGCCTTTGGCATGTGCTTGCCCGATAGTCAGGAATCTTGATAACTACTTCAAAGCGTGTGGTTCTTTCAGTTAAAGTCATTAAAGCAGGCTGATTCTTGTGCAAAGCGTGACCGCCATGGCTGTGATGACGCTTGTTCCTGCGTCTTTTGAGCTTCATAGGCAGATCAATATTGCTTATGTCCAGCAAGCCCTGATCAATATAGCGATAGACGGTTGGTGTGCTGGGACAAGGGTAGCCTGGCATAGTCCTTTTGAATTCACCAACGAACTCATCGATGCTGGTGGCATCAAATTTAGCTTTAAAGCGTCTGGAGAGCATTCTCAAAAAGACAGCATAATGCTTCAATGGATTGCGCTGATAGCAGTTTTTGCGACGCTTCTCATAATAAATCTGTGCAGTATCAGCGTAATAGTGCTCATACAATAAATAGCTGCTGTCTCTTTGCAGGACGCTTCCGCGTTTGATTTCGCGACTGATTGTCGACTTATGGCAGCCAACTTCTTGAGCGATAACAGTACGGGAAGTTATGCCGGAATCCAGCATTGCTTGAATTTGTCCACGTTGTACGCTGGTTAATTGATGATAGTGCTTAGAAATGCTAGAATTTGAATTGGTCATGAAGATCTTCCTTTCTTGATTTTTCGTCACTTCAAGTTTAGGTCTTCATGGCCTTTTTGTTTAACACTTAGTGTTGCACTTCAATTTTAAATCCAGGACTCATATTTTTTTCACTGTTTTTATTTTTTTGTCTTGATCGAATATAGCTTGAGCAATATTTTTGGTAAAATCATTCATGAAGGAGTTCCTCTTTCTGTATGTTGTTTTTTGTTCAAACCAATCATACGAGAAAGGAGCTCCTTTTTCTAATGTTTAGGGAATAAAATTTAAGGAATCGTCCATCCTTACACAAACTATTTTACAGTCTCTAAAAACAGTATCTTTCAACTATAATTACTAAAAGATACTGTTTCTTTATAAAATCTTTCCTAATAAAAAACTATTCCATCATAGCGACCAATGTAATTAATGCTGCATCGTAATAATTCGTATCAGTCAAACGATTAGTAAAAACATACTGTTGTGAAACAAATAAATTATCAAATTTCGGTTTCTTTAATTGTTGCACTGCAAAAAAGATCGGAGCACTAATACTCGGTGAAGCATAATTGTTTAACGCTTTACCATTCAATTGATAGCCAGCAGTCACTTGTTTTTGCTTGCTGAAAAAGCGTAACATTTTAGTAACAATTTTCTTTGCTCGTGCATCTTTGCTAGTAGCTAAAAATAATGGTACGCGACAAGCATTGCCAGAATAATCACCATCATTTTTTCCAGCTACTTCATTGGCTTTAGCTGGTCTAACACCTTTTTTACTAATCCAAGCAAAATCTGGAACTAAGCCAGAAGAATGTTGCTTGCTCAATTGATATAGTTTTGTCAGCATTACCTTCTTGATCGTTAACCATTGAGAATTACCAGTCAACTGATAAAAATCATCAAAGTACGTCGGTAACACGTCAGAGGTTCGCATTAAGTAATAATACTTCGATTTCTTATTAGCCCAATCACCAACAGTCAGCGTCTGAGTAGTCGAATTATAATCATAACGTAAGATATCAGCTAATAATAGCTTAGCCTGCTGCAAGTACTTGGGTTCGTTCCAGAGTTTTCCCGCTTTAATCAAACTTTCTGCAATGTATAAATCGCCATCAGTTGCATTAGTAGAATAAACTTTTTTATCCACTTGCTTCCATGACATTAATTCAGTTTGTTGATCATCGATAGTCAACCGATTAGCCAGGTAAAACCGATATAACCGTTGAAAATCTTCTTTTTTAGCCCACCCCTTTTCACCAGCCATAGCAGAAATCAACATGCCATAGCCTTGACCTTCAGACAAGCTTGTGCGTGGTGCAGCTTTTATCCAAGTTTTTTCATCACTTTCTTCAACCACATAATCTTCTTTCCATTGACGGTACAAATTACGATGCAAGGTGCGGTTATTACTACCACGAACATAAAACATGATCGCGATAAAAAGCCCAATAGTCAGTAAGATCAAAATTGGGGTAATCCTGTTTTTGTTTTTTAACATCAATATGTAAACCTCTTTGTTTTTACCCACTTCGTTGCTTCGCGATGGAAAAGTCTGTCAGCAATTGCTGACCAAACCGCATTAATCGATATAATGATAAACAGTTGTGAGTATGTAAAATATGATGCCACAGCAAGCCAAAGTTGTCTAGTTGTAACCTGACCAAATTGGGTACTGGCAGCCACACTGATTTGGAGTACATAGAGTAGAATCATCAACAACCAATTAAAAAGTAATACTTGACTGAGCAATAGATTCCCAGCAGTAAAAGTAAATGGCATCTCAACTGTTGGTACCCAAATTTTTATTACTGCAAAAATCAGATTAACAATGAAAAAGATATCTGATAAGACTACTGCTGCATTAAACCAGAAAAAGATACTGGACATATAAAAAGTTTCAAGTTTGACCCGCCAATTACTATGGTCAAATAAATGCCGAAAATTGTTAATTACTACTTCGTAATTACCTTTAGCCCACCGCAAGCGTTGATAATAATAGTCCTTTAGCTTCTCTGGTTCTTGTTGAAAGGCTTCAGAATTATGTGCTAGGGCAATTAATTTACCAGTGCCCAAAATCGTAAATGACAAATCAGTATCTTCAGTTAAAGCACCAGAACGAAAACCACCTAACTCTTTTAAAAAAGCCGTCTTAATCACAAAGTTAGTGCCCGGAATGCGCCCAATTTTGAATAATTGCCAAACTCCGCAGTGCTGAATTCGATGCGTTACCACAATTTCCAAGTTTATACAGCTAGTCAAAAAGTTTTGCTTTGCATTCCGCGTCTTATTCCGTCCAAAGCTAGCCACATAACGTTCTGGATCTTCCAATACCTTTTTGATCAAGAAATACAAGGCATTTTCTTCAGGCATCGCATCGGCATCATAAACGCATAAGTAGTCGCCGTGGATCATCTTAAGCGCATCGTTCAAAACTCCTGATTTACCACCTTCACCAGTTCTTCTGATCACTTTAAACTGTCGTTTCTGATATTCAGTCCGATTGCCAATGGCTTCAGCCAATTCCGCTGTTCGATCAGTGCAATTATCAGCAAAAATCAAAATTTCGACTTTATCTGCGGGGTAATTCAAATTCAAAATTGCTCTACTGGTCTTTTGAATAACAGCTTCTTCATTATGAGCCGGTACAACAATAGAAACGGTAGGATAATACTCAAGTGGTGTAATTTTAGCAATTTCTTTACTGTGTTTTAACCAGAAAAGCACCCCTCCCCAAAGCGTAATTAATGAAAATAGAATCGATAACCAAATTGAAATCAAAGTCAATATCTGAAAGCCTTCAGTCATCCAATTCTCCTTTCTGACTCTTCATTAATGCCTGTTCGATATTGCCATAAATTTTATAAGCACAGAAAAAAATCACTAAAAATGCAATTGCAAAGATTACAGAAATAATCACGGACAAATAATAAAACCAGTTCATTTTGCTATCTTTCCTTTATGTATTCAGTCACAATTTCAGTTTCCAATTCACGACGCAAAAAACGAATTACAGCTATCAAATCAGGAAATCTATCACTATTATCGACATTAATATAGACACTCGCATGTTTTAGCGAAACAGGAATCGGCAACTCTAACTCGCTTAATTTTGTATCAACGATGTGATTGACCTTTTTTACTAATTCATTGGGGATTTCTGGCGAAATTATCAAAAAAGTCGCATCTCCCATAAAGTAAATAAACTCCCCCTTAAGTCGATTATTTTTCAAAACTTTAGTAATCTGCTTCAGGATCCGATCATGACTATTAGGATGAGCTTCCGCATACTGCTTATGTTGATCCCAACTCACAATTTGAACGTTGGACCATAAATCGAGTTCGGGATGCTGCTCAATTTTATGTAGTTCATTCTGATAAAATTTTTCCGCACTATCGAAAGTTCTTAGCTTTAACCTCCGGTCATAAAGCGAATTATAATACCGAATTTCGTCATTGCGATTGGTAAAAAAGCTCCAGCGAATGATGTGCTGTCTAATGACGGTAACTAGACTAGCCTCAATAGGATAAGCAATCAATAATAAAAATTTTTCCTTAACTGGCATTACTACATAGCCTAACAGTAAGAATCCTGCTCCAATCGTGGTAAGAATTAAAATCAGCCAAGTAACATCGACTCTTGAAAAGATTAAGCCAGTTAAAATCGCCAAAATCAAAATCATTACTAGGCCATTAAAGACATTAGCTGGGTATAATCTTGCTAGCCATAATAACAATATCGGGAAAGTAACGCTGGCAAGATAAGCTATACCTGCTAATTTAAAATACTTTCTAGTCATTTTTATAACATCATCCTCAATTATGCTATTTATTTACAAATTTTTATTGTAATAATTTAAGCAAAGAAATGCAAGAATAGAAAAAAACTAGTAGATTTTCTCTACTAACTTAAAACTTATTATAAATATTTCGGTGAAATATAGCGCTTAATCAAATCATTGACAGCTTTGGAATTATCATGTTTTTTGATGATCGCAATAAAGTCTTTACCGGTTCGAAATATGGATATGGACCATATTTTTTAGTAAATAGCTTGATACTATCCACTGCTGTCTGCTTAGCAAGTTGATTATAGATCTTGGCACTTTTACCAGCATAATAATAATTATTGATCTTAATGCCATTTGCCTTGGTAGAACTCACCTTGAACTTGTTAGAAGCCACAATTGAAAAATCACGTATATCTTTAGCAACAACCGTAGTTTTACCATCTTTGGTATGACTTTCACCACTTGTTACGACTTTGTAAGATTTTGGTGCGTAGATCTCAGCTTGATAATCGCTAACTGCAAGATTACGATTTTCCCCTTCATCATTATAGGGATGATAATTCCATTTTCCGTTACGATAATCGCTTAGATATGGGAAACAAAAAGAAAGGTTGTAAATTTTGCCTCTTGTACTGAGACGTAAAAAGTAGACAATTAAAACATTGGATTAATAGAGGCTTGACTACGATAAGTCAAAGTAACATTCTTATAAAGCATTGAGTATTTAAAAAGTCCTATTAAATCAAGGTTCTTCAAGGCCACGATTTAGTAGGACTTTTATATTTTATTTTTCGCTTCTATAATTAGCGATTTAAGAAACAATCAAGCTTCTTGCAGAGAATCGGTTTTGACTTCTGCGATGAACTGCTTTAATTCATCGTCAGAGAAGTATTCGCCATATTGTTCTTTAACAGTATCAAAAATTATGGTGCTATCAGTGGAGAACTTCATAATTGTAGCAAGCAGCTTCTTAACTCCTGCACGAGTTGCAATTTCTTTGTCTCTTTTTTCTCCGACCTTCTCTCCAATCTCGCGACCGCTAATTCTGGCATCCATCATCTTCATCTCGTAGTCCATGATATCTGTTCTCCTATCTTGATTGAGTTCTTTGATCCGCTTTTGAGCCCAAATAAAGTGCTCATTTAGACTGACTTCTTCATTGTTCATTATCAATCCCTTAAAATAATCAATAATCTAAACTTTATGCATGTCCAATAATGCGCTTACAATTATACTATAACACATATTTTCACTATTAAGATATTTGCTATTGCACACAAAAACGACCCTATTAAAAGGATCGTTTTTTACAGCTATTTAATTATAGTTGTGTGGCTTTATTCATCTTCTTTTTTCTTCTTGAATCCAAACAATGAGATAAAGAACAATCCCATTCCAAGAAGAGAAGCTTGCCAGCCTGATTCACCACTAGTTTGTGGCAATTTCTTTGCTCCTGCTTGAGCATTGTCAGATGCACCCGCAACTGCTCCAGCCTTTTCATCACTGATACCATGTACAAAGCCATTTAAGTCAGTCTCACCGTTAACCTTGCTATATTGATCATGAGTTTGATCTGGCTTAGCAGGCGTTACCGGCTTAGTTGGTTTAGTTGGACGGTTTGGATTTGTAGGTCGACCAGGCTTGCTTGGTTTATTCGGTTCACTAGGCTTAGTTGGGTCAGTCGGTTTACCAGGTTGTTGTGGTTGATCTGGTGTAGTAGTACCTGGATTGCCAGGGTTGCTTGGATTTACTGGCTCATCAGGTACTGGATCAGCAGTATAGTTAATTTCTACTGTCACATCATGACCATCAACTGGTACCTTAGCAAGTTCTACTTTTTCAATATCAACAGTATAACCTGGTACATCAGGTGATTGATATTCAGGCCAATTACTGTTCTTGCTTGTCCAATCAGTATATTTAACTTCCTTCGTCACCGAATCAACAGTAGCTGTTCTAGTGTAAACAACCTCTTGTTTGATTTCCTTAGTTGAACCATCTGGCATATGAACAATGATTGTACGAGTGATCGTCTTTGAAAGATCTGTTTCAGTTAAGCCACTAGGGTAATTTTGATTGGTATTCGGAATCTTATCTTCTGGCGTCTTAGGATCATCCGGCGTTACCGTTTCAATATGATGCTTAACTACTAAGACAAAGACTTGAGGTTTATTATCTTGATCGCTAGTACCATTTTCTGTATTGTCATAGTTCTTAGCCAATTTAGGTACTTCAACGATATCAAAGCCCCGTTCAGCAAACTGTTTCTTAAGTTCATCAAGACGAGTTTGTGGATCTTCTCCTACTTCTTGGTCAGTCCAACCATAGAATGAATCAGTACGGCCCAAGTATTTATCAAGATCTTGGTCGTAAACCTTCAATTGCAATTCTTGCTTTTCAGGAGTGTAGACAACCTTAACTTTACGAGTGATTACACCAGCAACTGCTTCGTTGGCATCCCCTGAACTAATTGCAGTTCCACCAGCATTTTCTAAGCTGACTGTGTAACCGTCAATCTTAGGCGTTTTAATTGGTTTATAAATAAATTTACCAGTCCATTCGCCAGTAGCAATGACCTCACCTGTCACTTTGTCAATCGTTACATTTTTGATCAAAGTAGCATCGTTGGTTCTAGTATTGGTTTCTGGGGTCTTATCACCAGCACCTTCATATTCAATAACGTCGACACTCTTAATTACCAGATGTTCACGGCTGGTTTCTTCACCATAAGTTGGGCTATCAGGATCGTCTGGATTAATTGGCGTACCTGGAGTCTTTGGATTTTCACCAGTAACTATTTCCGTATCATGGGTCAAGACCAACTTCAAGTACTGTGTTATATCTTTGTCGCCATCAAATTTAGCTGACAATTCGTCAGGCGATGGCTTAGTTTTAACCTTATATCCACGTGCTTCGTAGTACTTAATTAAAGCATCGATGTTAGTTGCTATATCAGTTGGGAAATTAGTGAAGGAGTCACCAGTAAATTCAACAGTTGCACCAGTCTTAGTAGTATCAAGTGGTTGATCAGAAGTCTTAGAGTCTTTATCGAAGACTTGTACCACTAGGTTTTGGGTGTCAGCAACATAAACTACTTTACGATCTTTACCAGGATCATCAGGTGTTATTGATGATTCATCTGGATTATCGAGATGGTAACCAGGAATAATTGGTGAATCTGTAGTTGTAGCCTTAGTTGGATCATTAGGATCATTGTTAAAGATTGGCGTTTTAGATCCAGGAATTGGATTACCATTCTTATCTACTGGAATAATCTTACCCATTGGATGATAAGTTACGGTAGTTTCATTGGTAATTACACCATCTTTGGCACGGCTGACATCATCGGTCGTCACCTTACTTGCACCAGCAGCTTTAGTATCAGCGTAGTAGCCATTGACTACCCGTGTATCAACATCATCATATTCCTTTTTACCAGTCCACTTACTAGTTTCAAGAACTTCACCAGTGACTTTATCAATTGTCACTGTTCTAGTCAAAGTACTGTCATCAGTTCTAACTACATCTTTAGGCGTATCATTTCCAGCACCTTCGTAATGCACGATATTTTGGCTTGAAATCGTCAGATTACTCTTATCAGCATCTTTAGGATCCGTGCTGGTAATTATTTCAGTACCGTGCTTCAAGTAAATAGTTACTACTTGAGGTTGTGCATCAGAGCCATCAGTATTTTGACCGCTATAGTCAAACTTACCTGGAACAGTTTCTTTAGCCTTAGCAGTATCAATTACGTATCCCTTGTCTAGGTAACTTTGCGTAGTTGCGTTCAATGTATCAGTTACGCTAGTTGGAATTGCTGAACCAGAATCGCCTTGATCTACATTAACTTGGGTAGTCAAAGTTTGACCAGTAGTCGTATCCACATAAACCAAATCAATAGTTTGTGTATTCTTGACATAAACTACCTTGGTATCTTCATCAGGCTTATCAGGAGTTACATTTGGTACTTCTGCATGGTAACCTGGGATTTCTGGCACATCAGTTGTAGTTGTCTTAGTTGGATCGTTATGATCATTTTTGTACTTAGGAGTTGATGCATCCGGAATTTCATGACCGTCTTTATCAACTGGGATAATCTTGCCAACTGGTGAGTACTTAACAACGATGTTTTGACCATTCTGAGCCTTACCATTTTCATCTTTTGGTACGTCTTGGCTTGGCACTACTACGTAGTCAGCTACATAACCATCAACTACTTGAACCGGATTGTTGTCGAAGCTTTCTTTACCAGCTTCTTTTGGTTCCCAGTTAGTGTAAGAAACTGCATCAGCATCACCCTTAGCAAGTTTTACCAAGTCAATAGTGGCATCCCGCTTGTACGATACTTCTTGCGTCACTGGTGGAAAGGCTTGGTTTTCACCTTCAGGCTTATCAGTGTAGATAAAGGAAATATTTCTGCTTACTGTGTTGTTCAAATCATTTTGACCAACATTTGCTGGATAATCATGTGAGTAATCACCATCAGTGATCTTTTCCGTTGGATCCTTTGGTTCATTGCTAGTAACAGTTATCTTCTTGTGCTTAAGCGTTACAGTCCACTTCTGATTAATGGTTTCTGGATATTCTCCATTTGGAATATCATCATATGAATCAAAAGTTTCCTTGTTATGATTACCGTCATTCGCAGTAAAGCCGTCATGAACTAATTCATAACCTTGTTTTTCATATTCTTTAATTAAATCTGTAGTTGAGTATTCGAGTTTTTCACCACTCTTACCAGTCTTTTTATCAACTTTAAGAGCATTACCCGTATCTTCATCAATGTATTCAATTTGAACTAATGAATCATTTCCAACGTATTTTACATAAATATCACCGGCATTAACACCATGAGTGGCTTCAGCTGCATTTACTTTTTCTTGGTGAGGCGTGTAACCCTTAAGTTCTGGATAACCATTCTTAGAAATTGGAGAAATCATTTCTGCAAAGCTATTACCGCCGTCAGTTGTGATGGTCTCGCCTTGTTGGTTGGTTGTCGTTGAATTGTGAGCCTTCCAGTCACCTTGGTAAATAACGTCACCAGTTACCAAGTTAATCTTAGCTGATTGGGTGAATACAACAGTCTGTTCAATATCTTTCAAACCTGGAACTGGTTGCCCACTTACATCTTTTCCATTTACGAAAGTATTTTTATCGTAAACATAATGAATAGTTCTAGTTGAAACATTGGTTGCTACATCTTTGTCCCAATTGTTTGGTGGGAATTCGGTATCAGTTTCTGGAACTTTTGTGCCAGCAGTTGGTGGATTGTCAACAGTGACTGTCACTACTTTTTCACGGTAGTATACGTTAACTACTGTATTCTTATCCGTTGGCAAAGGCGTTACTTCATCAACCTGAGCAAAACTCTTACCATCTTTATCAGTTGGCGCTTCATAGCCATACTTAGATAAGTCGTAGTTAACTTGACTTGGCAAAACTGCCTTGTCTGAAGTTACCACAAAAGCAGCTGTAGCATCGCTAGCCTCGCCAGTAGTGTGAGTAAAGCCATCTGCTTGTTTCAAAGTTGTTTGATCGCCAGTAGTAGTTACTTGGTCAGGGGTTGCATAACCGATAATTTGCTTAGTTACTTGATCTCTAACAGCATAGCGTTCAAAGTCAACTTTTTGTTCAATAGTTTGAGCTTCAGTCACCTTTGGGTTAGCTTCATTAATCAACTTGTTTTGATTGTTTTGATTCTTTTGATCTTTGTCATAGTAGTTGATTTTGCGAGTAACAGTTTTAGTTTCCCTTTCTAGGCTAAGGACATGTTCTAAGTGAATGTCAACATATTGCGGGGTGCTGTCAGTCTGACCAGTGCCATTGCTTGTTGCATCGAATTTAGCAGGGATGGCAGTATTTGATACAAACTTGTAGCCCTTTGATTCGTAGTATGACTTCAAAAGGTCAATGTTTGAGCTAAATTTATCTGGAATATCACTATTAGTCAAACCATCTAGACTAATTTCAACATTCTTACCTTGGCCTTCAAGCTCGCTCTTAGCAGTCACTGGGCTCAATTCACTATTAGTCGTATCGTCGTAAACGCGAATCTTGACAGTTTGCTTATCTGCTGAGTAGACAACCTCATCTGACACCTTTAGGCCATCACTTATCAACCTAGCGATTTCATCTTCGCCAGTATTCTTTAAGAAGTCAGCAGAAATTGTAGCCTTAGCAGCAATTTCCTTATCTGGGTGGTAACCATCAGCCAGCTTTGGACTTGTTACACCATTAGAAGTGTAAGTACCTGACCAATCTGACTTAGTAACATTATTATTCACCTTGTCAGTGGTTACTGTTCTTGAGAAGACTCCGTCAAAAGTATCTACCTTAGCATCAGGTGCTTTAGGTGCGTCTGGTGAAGTGCTATCAACTGAGTAAGTAACTTCTCTTACTACCTTAATAGATTCAGTTTTAACATCCTTAACGTGCTTTAGGTGAACTTCTAGAAATTGAACTTGCGTATCTGCACCAGAACCGTTGTTAGTTGAATCAAACTTTCCACTAGCAGCAGGAAGAGTGACAACTTCGTAATTCTTTCTTTCATAGTAATCCTTAAGTGCTTGAAGGTTAGTTGCGACATCAGCTGGGAAGTCTGACTTAGAGTTGCCAGTGAAGTCAGTAGTAGCACCTGATTCAGTAGTATCTAAATCTTGATCAGGAGTATCTGAGTCATCGTCGTAAACCTTGATCTGCAATTCTTGCTTAACTGGTGCGTACTTGACTGTGTTTTCAAAAGTTAGACTTCCGTCTTTGGTAAACGTGAAAGTCTTAGAAATAGCATCTGCTTGGGTCTTAGTGCTATCAACCACGTAGTAATCACTAACATCAGGAATATCTACCTTAGGTAAAGTTAATGAAATTTGACCGTTTTGACCCACATGTACTAGTAAATCTTGAGTTTGACCGTTAACAGTGATCTTAGCTGAGTACTGCTTTTCACCAGTAACTTCATTAGTCAATTCGGTCACAGTTACTGGTGTAGATACATCCTCAGCAACTTCTTCAGAATTGTCACCATCAGTCCTAAAGTGGACAGTACGGTTAATGGTTTGCGTAGCTTTGTCAATCTTTGGTTCTAGTTCGAATTGAACAATGTCACCATCGAAGGCGTAAGTTACCGTCTTATTGAATTCAGCTGTAGCATCCTTTGAATTGCCATCTTCATTGTTGATAATTGATGGAACTTGATTTGCGACTAATTCGTAGTGGTCAGGGATCAGCTCTTTAGGGATGCTATTTAGAGCAAAGTCGCTGCTCTTCATCGTATCGACATTGTCATTGTATTCCTTAGTCATAGTTGGAACATTAATGTAATGATCTTGTCTATCAGTATCTTGATAGTGAAGTCGAGTGTTAACCGTTGACTTACCGACAACCTTAATTGAGGTATTTTCAGTCAAAAATGGATTAATTGTCTCGCCCATAACAGCTGCACGGAAGTAGCTAGTCTTACCAGCATCAGTCTTAAGAGTTGAATCTTTACCCTTGAAGACAATTTGGCCAAGAACTGTACCACCCGGTAATGTTGTGTTGAATTTAATAACGGCTGACTTAATCTTGCTCCAATCCGTAACTTGACCAGCTGTTACGTAACCTGTCATATCTGGAACTTTTCCACGATCTTTAACGGTTGGTAAATCTTGAGTTTTAGTTGAGTAGTAGGTTGTAAAATCATCCTTACCAAGATTATTGTTAAGAGCAATAAATTCTTCTGGACCAGTTAGTTCAAAAGTAAAACTATTCTTGGGATCTGCTTGTGGGAAGTTGATTAGCATGTATGGATCTTTAATGCTGCCACTGGAGTAATTGGCAATCTCAGTAGCATAGTTCATTTCTTCTGAACCCTTGTCGTCTGACTTACCATTAGCTACAGACTTAACATCAAGGTTACCTTGAACAGTATTTGGCGCATAAGCTACTGGTGGGGTCTTAATTTCCCAATTGCCGTCACCAATCATGTATAAAGAGCCTGATTTTCCTGCTTTTTCGTAAGCGTCAAATAAAATAGTGTACTTAAAAACCGTCCCAGTTACTGTTATACTGAGACGGTTATTTAAGTTCTTTTATTTACAATTTATCTGGATCTTCTCTTGCCACGGTAAATAAGCTTCAAGGGTTTCCGAATCCAGAATCTCTTCATTCGGTAATTTCTGAAGCAAATAATTCAAGTACTTTTCAGGATCAAGGCCATTTCTCTTGGCAGTTTCAATTAAGCTTAGAATAAAGCCACTTGCAGTAGCACCCTCAAAACTTTGAGAAAATAACCAATTCTTCCGGCCCATGACGAGTGATTTTACAGCGCGTTCGGCCTTATTGTTAGATAATTCTAAATTGCCATCAAGCAAGACATGCTCAAAAGTAGCTTGATGCTTGAGGGTATAATTAATGGCTCTTCCCAATTTAGAGCCTGGCAAAACGGTGATTTTATTTTTCTCACACCAGTTGAAGAACTCTTGCATCAGAGGCTTGAGCTTTGCTTGTCTTAGCTGGTAACGTTCTTGTTTGCTCAAATTCTCCCAGGTTTGTTCTAAGTAAAACATGCGATTGCAGTAGTTGAGTCCTTTTTGGGCAAGGGACTTTTCAGAAGCCTGTTGTGGTACGGCTTCGTGAAACTTTCTTCTAACATGAGCCCAGCAGCCAACTAAAGTTGCTTTCGGCAATTGCTCATAAGCCTGCCACATATCACAGTGCAAATAACCGGGATAGTTTCCTAAAAAGTTTAAGGCAA
>ERZ1643250.747-NODE-747-length-32115-cov-6.875203_pt1 | contig 32115 bp, 25 predicted proteins | sample MGYA00579262_ERZ1643250 | MGnify/ENA primary metagenome ERZ1643250 (study PRJEB29033, sample SAMEA4952265) | chicken gut metagenome | biome: Broiler Chicken; feature: Gastrointestinal Tract; material: Caecum | place: Ireland | collected 2018 | study: Broiler...
ATTTGAAACAAACATAAAAAATGATAGAGCAACAGAAGACCTATTAACACAAGTAATTCTTGATTTAGGATTAACATTAGATTTAAAAATTGAAGAAAAAAACGTTTTAGGTAATAATGTTTATTTTGTAGATGAAAACTCATTAATTGCTTGTTTTGATGATAATTTAAATATTGATATTGTAAATGAAATATGTAAATATAATCCATTGAAAGTTGTATTTAAAGATAGTTCATTTAAAGTAGATAATGATAAAATAAATGTTGAAGAAAGAATTAAAAAATTATCGCCAGAAACAGAATTAAATATTTTATAGAAACATATTAAGAAAGGAGGAATTTATGAAATTAAAATTTAAACAACAGCAATATCAAACGGATGCAGTAAATGCAGTTGTAAATTGCTTCTTAAGCCAAGAAAAAGATATTAGAAAAGACTTACTATCTCGTCGTTCTAGAACCGTAGACGAAGGAACGCTATTTGAAAGAGAAGAAATTGATGAAATGATAGTCTTTAGAAACCATTCATTTACTTTAACTGAAACTGAATTGAGAAAAAACATAAGAGAAGTCCAAAGATTAAACGATATTAATTATACAGATAATGCTGGACTAAATGATTTTACGATTGAAATGGAAACTGGTACAGGTAAAACTTATACATACATTAAAACAATGTATGAATTAAATAAGGAATATGGATGGAGCAAATTTATTGTTATGGTTCCTAGTATAGCTATTCGTGAAGGAGTTCAAAAAACATTTGAAATAACACAAGATCATTTTCAAGAACTTTATCATAAAAAAATAAGATACTTTGTTTATAATTCTGCTAATAGTTCTAATATAGCAAATATTAATACTTTTGCATCTGATAATTCTATTCAAGCAATGATTATTAACTATCAAGCATTCAATGCAAAATCTAATGCAAATAGAAGGATATACGATGAGTTAGACGAATTGCAATCAAGAAGACCAATTGACGTTATTAAATCAGTTAGACCAATTTTAATTATAGATGAGCCTCAAAAATTTGGGGATAAGACAGAAGCATTGTTTGATGAGTTTAAACCACTATTTACTATTCGTTATTCAGCAACTCACAAAAAAAATAAAGAGTATAATAAAATTTATAGATTGGATGCTATCGATGCTTATAATGAAAAATTAGTAAAAAGAATAAATGTTAAAGGCATCGAAGTATTAAACAACAAATCAGAAAATACCTATTTATTTTTGGATGGTGTAGATGTAAGCCAAAAACACGATCCAGAAGCTAAAATGGAAATAGAAGTAAAAACATCTGCCGGCACAACAAGAAAATTAATGAAAATTAAAGCAGGGGATGATCTTTATGTAAAATCAGGAGGTTTAACAGCATACAAAGGCTATATTGTATCAGAAATTGATGGAAGATACGATCAATATGACAAAGTCTTTTTTACAAACGGAGAAGAAATAGCGGTGGGGCAAGCAACTGGAGATGTTGACGAAGAACATATTATAAGAATCCAAATTAGAGAAACAATTCGTTCACATTTGGAAAAAGAAAGAGTATTATTTAAAAAGGGAATAAAAGTACTATCTTTATTTTTTATTGATGAAGTTGCTAAATATAAATACTATGAAAACGGAGTTCCTTTAAAAGGTGAGTATGCCAAAATATTTGAAGAAGAATATATGAAAGCACTAAATGATTTTAGAAATATTATTGATGATGATTATAGGAGATACTTAGATTCTTTTGATACAGGTAAAATTCATGCTGGATACTTTTCTATAGATAAGAAAGGTCACGAAGTAGATTCAAAAATAAATGATAAAAAAGAATACTTAAGTTTTGACGAAGATGCATATGACTTAATCATGAAAGATAAAGAAAGATTATTAAGTTTAAGTGAACCAGTAAGATTTATTTTTTCACACTCTGCCTTAAGAGAAGGGTGGGATAATCCTAATATATTTCAAATATGCACTTTAAAGCACAGTAATTCAGAAATTAGTAAACGTCAAGAAATTGGACGAGGCCTTAGAATTTGCGTTAATAATGATGGAGACAGAATGGATTATCAAGTCTTAGAGGAAAATTTCTTTAATATTAATACTTTAACAGTTATAGCAAGTGAGTCATATGATAGTTTTGCTCGATCATTGCAAACAGAAATGGCAGAAAACTTATCTTCACGCCCTAAAAATTTTACTCAAGAATACTTTATTGATAAAATTTTAACTAACGAAAATGGTGATAAATACATATTTACTGAGTCTAATTACAATAAATTCTTAGTTTCTTGCGCACAACAAGGATATGTTGATATAGATAATGATTCAAAAATTACCGATAAATTTATAGAAGATATGGAAAATGATAATTTGAAAATAATGACAGAATTAATTCCTTTTAAAGAACAAGTTTATAGTTTAATAAAAAAACTATATTTAGCTAATAATACTAATTTAGTAAAAGATGCTAGACGAGAAAATGTAAAATCATTAGTGCCGAATTCAAACTTTATGAAAAAAGAATTTCAAGATTTGTGGAATAAAATTAATGTAAAAACAATTTACGAAGTAGATTTTAATACTGACGAATTAATTGAAAAAGCAATAAATGCAATTAATGCAAAATTAACAATAAATAAAATGAGAGTAAGAATTACAGAGGGTACTCAAAAAGAAGAGTTAACCACTGTATCTGTTAATAGTGGAGAGTCCATGATAGAACAAAAAACAAAAACAGAAACAATTGAAAATTTTTCTGAATCTCAAATTAAATATGATTTAATTGGAGAATTAACAAAAGATACTGGATTAACACGGAAAACAGTAATTAATATTTTATCCCAAATAAATCCTATTAAATTTTCAATGTATCAATATAATCCAGAAGAATTTATTAGAAAAGTTAGTAAGCTAATAAATGATGAAAAAGCAACAACAATAATAGATGGCATTACTTATCATAAGACTGAACAAAAATTTTCTAATGATATTTTTACTATTAATAATGTCGGTGGAGAATTAGGTAAAAATGCTATTGACGTTAAAAAGCATATATATGATTTTCTTGTAACAGATTCAAAAAATGAAATGAACTTTGCCCAAAAATTGGAAACGGGAGAAGTGACCGTGTATGCAAAACTGCCAAATGGATTTAAAATTCCAACTCCCGTTGGATATTATAATCCTGACTGGGCAATTGTTTTCGATAATAAAACGTATAAGTATATATATTTTATTGCAGAAACAAAAGGAAGTATGAACAGTATGGAATTACGTGAAGTAGAAAAATCAAAAATAGAATGTGCAAGAAAACACTTTGAATGTTTAAGCAATAGCGATATAAAATATGATGTTGTAGATAGTTATGAATCTCTAATCAATATATTAACAGCATAACTATGTTATGTAATCAAATGTATACATAATAGAGTATATTTCAATGTAATAATGAAATGTACTCTATTTTAAAAAACAAAAGATACAATGAATTCATATATAATCGAGGAACAAAAAGAATTCATAAAAATAGGAAATTTATATTTTCAAATATTAATAATTTGATGGAGGAGATTTAAATGAAAAAATATGACTTGACTTTAGATGATAGAAATATAATTAAAACAATAGAAGAAGACTGGCTTGAACGCAACCAAAAAATAATTAATTTAATGAAACTATTAAATAATATTGATGAAAATTTTATATTGTCTATAGATGGTGACTGGGGAACAGGCAAAACATTTTTTGTCAAACAATTAAAATATATATGCAATAATTTAGACGCGATTAGTTGTTTGCGAAAAAATAAAGACATAGAAAAAATAAAGCAATTTTCTAAAAAGCATTTACCAATTTACTACAATGCATGGGAAAATGATAATCATGGCAATGCTTTAGAATCGCTTATTTATAATATATTAAATGAATATCCAGAATATAAAAAGGAAATAGAAAACCCTAAGGGGTTGTTTGCTAGTATTAAACCGATTCTAATGAATATTATAAAAAAAGGAAGTTTAGGAATAATTAGCAAAGAATGTTTTGAAAATTTAAATTCATTTGAAGATTTAGCAAAAAACATTTTTACTGTAGAAGAAACAATAAACGCATTAAATTACTTATTTAATGCTATACTTGATAAGGAAGAACGATTGTTATTAATAGTAGATGAGTTAGATAGATGCAGGCCTAATTACGCAGTAGAAATGCTAGAAACATTAAAACACTGTTATAATAACTCAAAACTAACCATTATTGTTGTTACAAATAATAGACAGTTAAGTTATACTATAAAAAACTATTATGGTAGTGAATTTGATGGTTATGGTTATTTAAACAAAATATATGATACTGTCATTACTCTTGAAACAGAAAATTTAGATAATTATGTAAAAAAACATTGTCAAATTACAAAATCAATCAACTTACCTGAAAATATGTCCGTTTTACTGTTTAAATACTTACACTTTTCATATAGAGAATGCAATAAATATATGTCTATGTATAGAATTGTTGAACCGTATACTAATTTTAAAGATGATTTTAATAGAGATGCATTTTTATTTGAATCAGATATTTTATTACCAATTTCTCTAGCACTAAAAATTAAAAACATTGATGAATATAACAAATTTGTAACTGGAAGAGGAGAACAATTTATTAAAGATTTATTAAATTCAATCCCACTTTTTGATACTGAAGATTTATTTATAGGATGGTTTAAGAACATATTAAATGTAATAGGAAACGAAGCGTTAGAAGAAACTTTTATAAATAAATATAAAAGCATATTTTCAAATAAACCTAGATTTGATAAATTTCCATATTTAGAAGCAATTTCTATGTTAGGAAATTCAATAAATTTCTTTGAAGAGGAGAAATAGCTATTTATTCAACGTTCGAATTGCATGAGGAAAAACTAAACAATTAAAAAGTCGCGGATATGAACCAATTCCATATGTGAAATTCTCATAGTATCACTTCATTAGTAATATCTCTAAAAATGCTTATCTGATTTTTAACATAATAATTTTTTTAATTAGACAGCAAGTTTATATCATGGCTATTTAGTAATATATAAATAGAATAATTAACTTACTGATTAAATAATGTGATAATTTAAAAAAATTTAAAACAAATAATTTGCAGATAATATAAATACATAATCCCCTCTAATATTATCCAAACTAATATTAGAGGTTTTTAATATGTCTAAATTAAGTGAATATAATAAAAAGAGAAATTTTAATAAAACAAAAGAACCAATTGGTAAATCTAAGAAAAAGGGAAATAAACTAAGATTTTGTGCTCAACATCATATAGCGAAAAAAGATCATTATGATTTACGTTTAGAATGGAATGGAGTATTAATTAGTTGGGCAGTACCTAAAGGCCCATCTTACAATCCTAAAGATAAAAGACTTGCTATTATGGTTGAGGATCATCCAATAGATTATCGTAACTTTGAAGGAACTATTCCCAAAGGAGAATATGGTGGAGGAACCGTTATGCTTTGGGATAAAGGTTATTGGGAACCGATAAAAGGAAATAAGCCAGACTTCAAAGAGGGACCAGTAAAATTTATTTTAAAAGGGAAAAGATTAAAGGGAAAGTGGACTTTAGTTAAACTTAAAAGTGATAATAACTGGTTACTCATAAAAGATGAAGATGAATATCACTTATATGATGATATAAATGAATTTAATACTAGTATTAAAACAGATAGAACAATGGAAGAAATAGCAAATAACATCAAGAAAATAGAAATAACTAGTCCTGATAAAATAATATACAAAAATCCTAAAGTAACCAAAATGGATATCATAAATTATTATCAAAAAGTAGCAAAACATATGTTACCATTTATTCAAAATAGATTATTTAGTACTATTCGCTATCCAAATGGAGCAAATGGTGATAAATTTTATAAAAAACATTTTGAAAACATTCACAAATTTTTGGGCAAGAAAAGAATAAGTAGCAACTCTGATCATCAAAATGATTATTATTACATAAAAGATATTAATGGGTTAATTAGTGAAGTGCAAATGAATAGCTATGAGTTTCATATTTGGGGATGTCATGCTAATGATTTACGCCATGCGGATATTTTAGTATTTGATTTAGACCCAGATGAACATTTAAGTCTAGCTAAACTAAGAGAGGGAGTAAAAGATTTAAAAAGTATATTAGACGAATATAAATTAGAATCTTTCTTAAAAACTAGCGGAGGAAAAGGATATCACATCGTAGTTCCACTAAATGGGAAAGTAACTTGGAAAAATGCGAGAATGATAGCAAAGAATATTGCCAAACTTATGGAAACCAAATGGCCAGATAAATACACTAGTAACATGAAAAAAGAAAGAAGAAAGAGGAAAATATTTATTGATTGGGTAAGAAATACTAAAGGAGCAACAAGTGTAGCACCTTACTCCCTTAGAGTAAGAAAAAAACTTACAGTTTCTATGCCTATATCATGGAATGACCTAGATAAAATTAAACCCGATGAAATTACAATAGAACAAGCTTTAAAAAGAATAAAAAGAAGAGATCCATGGGAAAATTTAAAAAGCATATAAAATAGATTGTAATAAAGTATAATTAGTATTATAATAACTTCGGGTGTGGGTTATGAAAAATAAAAGCAAAAAGAAAATATGGATTATTGTAGGAGTTGTTTTAGCAATTATAATTATTGGCTCTGTTAACAATGAAACGTTACAAGACAATAATAACAAGATACAAAATAATAATAAAGAAGATTCAACTGAGCCATTAATAAATCAAGACGAAAATAATTCGAATCAAAATAAAGAAGAAAAAATTCCAACATGTGATGGAACTACCATTACTAATGATTGTGAAGTAGACGGAATAATTTACTCAATTTATAAATATTATCCTGCAGAAGAAGAAAAATATCATTTTGAAACAATTACAACATATGAACGTCAAATAACTGGTTATTGCACTTTATGCAATGATGGAACTTATAGTTCTACGTGTGCAACAGGAAGAGGCGCATGTTCTCACCATGGAGGAGTTAAAGAGAGGAACGCACCTATATATAGTGAAGTACCAAAAACAGAAGAAAAGAAAATAATTGATTCTCCAGCAACACCAGAACGTTGGGAAAAAGTGATAAAAGAAGATTAATAATAGTAAGTTCAAATGAATTCTATTGTTTTCAATTGAAAAATATGTTATACTATACATGTTTTAAAAAAGGAATGATGTATATGTTAGAAATAATTTTATTAATTGTATCTGTATTACTAATTGTAATCGTATTATTACAAGGAAATAAAGCAAGTGATGCTGGTCAAATAATTACTGGTGGTAATGATGTTTTATTTCAAAATATGAAAGAAAGAGGATTTGAACTATTTATTAGTAGACTAACACTAATACTAGGAATTCTGTTCTTTGTCATATCTTTAATATTATTTTTAAGATAAGCAACAAACGTTGCTTTTTTAATACAAGGAGTTTGAATGAAATTTATTGATTATATAAAAACTTTTGATATGGATTTAATTATTCAAGGAAGGACATACCCATCTTATTTAATAGACTATAAAGAGTCATACGAAGAGCCAAAACAATATGTCCATATTTTTTACGTGGAAAATACTGAAGATTGGGAAGAGGAAGAAGTATGTATTACTAATAATGGAGAAGAAATATATGATGCTACATGTACTTGCAGTAAATATAAAAGAATAGGTAAATGCAAACATATAACTGCCTGCCTTTTTGATTATCATTATGCCATTATAAAATGTAAAATAAAAGATCTATATCAAGAAACTAAAGACATACTAAACTTATTTTATGAACCGACTGACAAAAGCGTAATAAAAGAAAAAATGAACTTACTTTTAAATATCACCTTTTATGATAACTTAATCCAATTTAGATTAAATATAGGAACAAATAAATTATATGTTTTAAACAACAAATCAAAGTTTGATAAATTTTTAAATGCTTACTTTAATGGTGGAGATGATACTTTAGGAACAAAGCTAACTTATAATAAAGATAGGTATTATTTTGATGAAGAAGATACCAAGATAATTAATTATTTAGCAAATTATGAAAAGACAAGTACTCACTATTATTATGAAGATCCTTTTAATTTAAGTGAAAGAGACTTTGATTATTTAGTTCACAACATAGATAAAGCTAAATTAACTATTAACCGAGAAGCAATAAGAGAAATAATTGAGGATATTCCCACCAAATTTAATTTAACTCACCAAGGAAAAGACTTTCTACTAACAATTGAAGACTTAGAAAATTATGTTATATTAACTGACAGCTGTAAATACATATTATATAAAAACAATTTATATATTGTTCCTGAAAACTATCGTAAGCTATTGCAAGCTTTACGTAACCGAGAAATTAATACACTATTATTTTCTAAAAACAGCATTGAAAAGTTTAACAAAGGTGTATTAAAAGTAATCAATGATAAATTAGATATAGATGAAAAAATTACAGAAATTGAAAAGATTACCAAACCAAAAGTTAAAATATATTTAGATATTTTAAGAGATAAACTTACCTGTGAAGTAAAACTAATTTACAATAGTACTGAAATAAATTTACTAAGTAACGATTCTAATATCTCTCGAGATGATGATTATGAAAGAGAAATCACTGAAGATTTAATTAATGCCGGATTTACTATAAATAAAGATAAATTTATCATAGATGATCTTGATGCTATGGGATATTTTCTAGAAAATAATTTAGAGAAACTAGGAGAAAAATACGAAATATATACTAGCAAAAAGTTAGATAAGATTAATCTAATTAAAAAAACAAAGATAACAAAAGACTTCAGTATTGGTGTAGGGGGAATTATGTCTTTTAATTTTTCTTTAGACAACATTAATTCTGATGAATTAAAAGATATTTTAGCATCCCTAAAAAGCAAGAAAACATATCATCGGTTAAAAAATGGTAATTTAATTAATTTAGAAGAAAACAGTGAATTAAGAGAATTTGGTTCTTTAGTAGATGATTTAGAGCTAGACCCTAACCATTTAGAAGAAAGTATGGAAATACCTAAATATCGAGCGATATACATAGATTCATTAAAAGAAAACAAATATCATGATATTAAAACAAATAATCTATTTGATGAATTTATTACCAATTTTAATAAATATAAACAAGTGAAAATTAAGTTTTCTAAATCTGATGAAGAAACTTTAAGAGATTATCAAAAGGTTGGTGTAAAGTGGTTATATACATTATATAAATGTGATCTAGGAGGAATTCTAGCAGATGAAATGGGACTTGGAAAAAGTATTCAAGCAATATGTTTTATTAAAGAAGTATTAAAAGAGAAAAAAGATGCTCAATTTTTAATTGTATGTCCAACTTCATTAGTATACAACTGGGAAAAAGAATTTGTGAAATTTGGTGAAGGAATAAAAGTAAAAACAGTAAGTGATGCCAAAAAGAAAAGAGAAGAAGCATTACAAGATAAGAAAATTAGTGTTTTTATTACTTCTTATGGACTACTTAGAAATGACTTGGAAATTTATAAAGAAATGAATTTTGAAATATGTATAGTAGATGAAGCACAGTATATGAAAAACTATCAAGCAAGAATGACTAAAGCCCTAAAAAGTATACATGCCAAGACCAAAATCGCTTTAACAGGAACACCTTTAGAAAATTCTGTAACAGAACTTTGGAGTATTTTTGACTTTTTAATGCCAGGATATTTAAACAATGTAGAAAAATTTAGAGAAAAATATCATATAAGTGATGTAAAAGAAGAAGATTTAGAACGCTTAGCAAGTCTAAATTATCAAATAAAACCATTTATATTAAGAAGAAAGAAACAAGACGTATATAAAGATTTACCAGATAAAATAGAAAACAACATTTACTTAGATTTACCAGAAAGCCAAAAGAAATTATATGTAAGTGTTCTAAAAGAAACAGAAGAAGAAATAGAAAGTATTATTGCCACCAAAGGATTCGCTGCTTCCCGTTTTAAAATCTTGCAATTATTAACAAAACTTAGACAAATATGTATTGATCCTCATGTATTATATGAAAATTATGAAGGAGAAAGCATAAAAACAGAGAAAGTAATAGAAATGATTAAAGATTATGTAAAAGAGCATCATAAAATATTAATCTTTTCAAGTTTTAAGAGAATATTAGATTTATTAAAAGAAGAGTTAATAAAGGAAAAGATTAGTTTTTATAGTATTGATGGAAGTGTAAAAGGAAAAGATAGACTACCATTAATTGATAAATTTAATAGTGATAATACCAGTTGTTTCCTTTTAACACTAAAATCAGGAGGAACAGGACTTAACCTAACTAGTGCTGATATAGTAATTCACCTAGATATTTGGTGGAATCCTCAAGCTGAAAACCAAGCAACAGATAGAGCACATCGTATTGGTCAAACTAAGAAAGTAATGGTAAACAAGTTAATTACTAAGGGAACAATAGAAGAACGTATTTTAGAACTACAAACCAAGAAGAAAATATTAAGTGATAATTTAATTGAAGGAAAAGAGACTGCAACTCTAGAATCTCTAAGTGAAGAAGACATTAAAAACTTACTGACATATTCCAATGAATAATCAAGTAAGATGAAACTCAATGAATTTAAAGCCTACATTTTTAGCTTTAAGTTCTTTTTTTATTTTATTTTGCACTCTAAGTAAGCTCTTAACTTTCAAATCCCTTTTGGCTTTAAAAGTAAGCGTAAGTTGATAATAAGGACCATCCTTAATTATAGATACATCTACAATGTCAATAACTCTATATTTATCCACAACTTTTTTAATTTTATCTCTTACTTTTAAATCATCATAAGTAACTCCAATTAAAAGAAGAATATTATGCCTAATAGTTCGAAAGGATTGAAAGATTAACAAAAGAGCAATAAGTATACCACCTATCATATCTATTTTAGGAATAAACTGACTAAGGATAATAATAATGATTAAACCCAAAGAAGAATATGCTTCTAATTTTGATTCATAACCAGAAGCAATTAACAAATCACTACTTTTTTTCTTACCAGTTTTTAATAAATGACTAGCACTTCCCAACTTAAGAAAAACAGCAATAAGAATAAAAAAGACAACATATATAGAAGGACGTTTATAAGAAATACTGAAACTTAAGATAATGACAAAAACTCCAATAAAAAAAGCAATCAAACCCATAAATAATTCTATCACATAAAACACTCGTCCATAACCATAAGGATGATTTTTATTTGCTCTTTTTCTTCCAACTTTAATCCCTAATATAGCAATAACATCTGTTACCAAATCACTAAGAGTATATATACCATCAATTGTAAGAGCAAAAGTATTCCATATAACTCCCCCAACTAATTTAATCATGGCAACAATTATATTAATTAAAATGCTAATTCTCAGTGCTTTTTTCTCATCCTTCATATATGATCACATTACTAGTATGTTAAATTTTACATTTTCTAAACATATCAACGAAATGACAACTCAGGTAAAAAAGACTAAACATAACACCAAAATAATGATATAATGAACAAGCACGGAGGTATAAAATGAAAGAAGAATGGCAAAATTTTAAAAATGGTCTATGGACCAAAGAAATAAATGTAAGTGATTTTATCAAAAATAACTATCAGACTTATGATGGTGATGAATCTTTTTTAGAAGGAACAACTGCTAAAACAAATAAAATATGGAGTAAATGCAGTGAACTTTTAAAAGAAGAATTAAAGAAAAAAGTATTAGATATAGATGTTGATCATATGTCTGAAATTAACGCTTTTGAACCAGGATATATTTGTGATGAAGATGATTGTATTGTAGGTCTTCAAACAGATAAACCATTAAAAAGAATAGTTAATCCATATGGGGGAATTCGTATGGTTCGAGAGGAATTAGAAGCTTATGGATACAAATTAAATTCTGAAGTAGACAAGTACTTTAATGAATTTAGAAAGACACATAATGATGGAGTTTTTGATGCTTATACTGACGAAATCAAAAGAGCAAGACATGCAGGATTATTAACAGGCTTGCCTGATGCTTATGGAAGAGGTCGCATTATCGGTGATTATAGACGGGTTGCTTTATATGGAATAGATTTTCTAATTGAAGAAAAGAAGAAAGATTTATCAGAACTTTTAGGTCCAATGGATCGAGAACTTATTCAGTTAAGAGAAGACGTATCTATGCAAATAAAAGCTTTAAATGAAATTAAGAAGATGGCTAGTCGTTATGGATTTGATATTAGTAAACCTGCTAAAAATAGTAAAGAAGCAGTACAGTGGACTTATTTTGCTTATCTAGCAGCCGTAAAAGAAAATAATGGTGCTGCTATGTCACTAGGTAGAGTAGATGCTTTCTTTGATATTTATTTTGAAAGAGACTTAAAAGAAGGTACAATTACTGAACAAGAAATACAAGAGATAATAGATAATTTTGTGATCAAATTAAGACTGGTAAGACATTTAAGGACTCCGGATTATGATGAATTATTCTCAGGAGATCCAACTTGGGTTACGGCATCTATTGGAGGAATTACTGAAGATAAAAAGAGCATGGTTACAAAAACAAGTTATCGTATCCTACATACTTTAACTAATTTAGATCCAGCTCCAGAGCCAAATATGACTATTTTATGGAGTGAACATTTACCAGAAAACTTCAAAAAATATTGTGCTAAAATGAGTATTGATACTGATGCTATCCAATATGAAAATGATGATGTAATGAGACCACTTTATGGGGATGATTATGCTATTGCTTGTTGTGTATCTGCAATGCGTGAAGGCAAAGATATGCAATTTTTTGGAGCAAGATGCAACTTAGCAAAAGCTTTACTTTACTCAATTAATGGTGGCGTAGATGAAGTTAAAGACACTTTAGTAATTGAAGGATTCGATAAAAATACGGATGAAGTACTTGATTATGAAAAAGTGAAAGCTAATTATTTTAAAATGCTTGAAAAAGTAGCAGAAGTCTACTCAAATGCGATGAATATTATTCACTATATGCATGATAAATATGCTTATGAAAGAGGACAAATGGCCCTCCATGATACCCATGTAAGACGTCTTATGGCTTATGGAGTAGCAGGACTTTCAGTAGTAGCGGATTCTTTATCAGCAATTAAATATGCTAAAGTTTTACCAATTAGAAATGAAGAGGGTATTGCTATTGATTTTGATATTGTTGGAGACTTCCCTAAATATGGCAATGATGATGATAGAGTAGATGATATAGCTAAAGAAGTTACGGAAAAATTCTATGAAGAGCTAGCAAAACACAAATGCTACCGTGATGCTGAGCCTACTTTATCTATACTTACTATCACATCAAATGTTGTATATGGTTCAAAAACTGGTTCTACTCCAGATGGCAGAAAAAAAGGAGTTGCTTTTGCACCAGGTGCTAACCCAATGCATGGCAGAGATGAGAGTGGTGCTATTGCCTCCCTAAATTCAGTAGCAAAACTAGAATATGCTAAATGTTGTCGTGATGGTATATCCAATACTTTCTCAATTATTCCAAGTGCTCTAGGTCATACTAAAGAGGAACAAACAGACAATTTAGTAAGTTTACTTGAAGGTTATTTTGGACAAGGAGCTCATCATTTAAATGTTAATGTTTTAAATAGAGAGACTTTAATTGATGCAATGGAAAATCCTGATAAATATCCATTACTTACTATCAGAGTATCTGGTTATGCGGTAAGATTTAACAGGCTTACGAGAAAACAACAAGAAGAAGTTATCGCAAGAACTTTCCATGAGAGAATATAATGCAAGCTAGTGTAAATCAGATTGAAACTTTTGGCCTCGTAGATGGTCCAGGCATAAGAACCGTAATATTCTTAAATGGATGCAGGCTAAGATGTTTATATTGTCATAATCCTGAAATGTGGAGAATGGGTGATGCTAATTACACCACTGATGAACTAGTTGAAAAAGTTTTACGTAACAAACCATATTTTAAAAGAAATAATGGTGGCGTAACATTCTCAGGTGGTGAGCCATTACTTCAAATTGATTTTTTACTAGATATTTGTAAAAAGTTAAAAGAAGAAGGAATTCATATAGCTCTTGATACAGCAGGAGTAGGAATCGGTAAATATGAAGAAATCTTATCATTAGTTGATTTAGTTCTACTAGATATCAAACACGTAAATGCAAAAGGATACAAAGAAATAACGGGAACTAATATTGATGAAAGTGAAAAATTTATAAAATGTCTAAACAGAAGTAATAAACCAGTTTGGATAAGACAAGTAATAGTTCCAGGCGTCATGGATAATGATAATTATTTACATGACCTGGCAAGTTATTTACAAAAAATAAAAAACATCGAAAAAATAGAATTCTTACCTTTCCATCATTTAGGCTTTTCTAAATATGAAGAATTAAAAATAGAAAATCCCCTAAAAGATGTAGCAGAAATGGACACAAAAGAATGTGAAGAATTACAGGAAAAGTTTATGAATATTTATCATGGAATAAGCAATCAAAATTAATTGGTTGCTTTATTTTTTTACCATAAAATGGATACGAATATTTGTTTGACATAAACAAACATTTGTATTATAATATTACTAGGTGATATTTATGACATTAGAAGAAAAATTGACGATTCTTGCCGACAGTGCTAAATATGATGCTTCTTGTTCATCGAGTGGAAGTGCAAGAAAAAATGATGGAGGAATAGGTAATGCTGCAACATCAGGAATATGTCACTCTTTTGCTAGTGACGGTAGATGTATTTCTCTTCTAAAAATACTAATGACGAATTGTTGTATTTTTGATTGTAAATATTGTATTAATAGAAAAAGTAACAATGTAAAAAGAGCTATATTTACACCTGAAGAAATATGCACAATTACAATGAATTTCTATCGTAGAAATTATATTGAGGGCTTATTTTTAAGTTCAGGGATTATTAAAAGTCCAGATTATACTATGGAACTATTAATTAAAACCATCAAATTACTGAGATATAAATATCATTTTCACGGGTATATTCATTGTAAAGCGATCCCAGGAGCAAGCGAACATTTATTAAAAGAATTAGGAAGTTTAGTCGATAGACTTAGTGCCAATATAGAGCTTCCAACAGATAATGGATTAAAGCTTCTTGCTCCTAATAAAGATAATAATAAAGTAACCAAGATAATGTCATATATAAAAGAAAACAGAAATACTTCATATGTACCCGCTGGACAAAGTACACAAATGATTATTGGTGCTACCAAAGAAACAGACCTAGACATCATGAATAAAAGTGAGTCATTATATAAAAGTTATGACTTAAAAAGAGTATTTTATTCTGCTTACATACCAGTCAATAAAGATAAATTGTTGCCAAGTCTAAATACACCACCTTTAAAAAGAGAAAACAGGCTATATCAAGCAGATTGGCTTTTAAGATTTTATGGCTTTAAAGTACATGATTTATTAGATGAAGATAATCCTAATTTCAATATATTAGTAGATCCTAAAGCAAATTGGGCTTTAAGACACTTAAATGAATTTCCCAAAGAAATCAACACAGCATCCTATTATGATTTATTAAAAGTTCCTGGTATTGGTATTAAATCAGCCCAAAGGATAGTCGCTTGTCGTAAAAACTTTAAAATAACTTATAGTGACTTAAAGAAAATGGGAATTGTCTTAAAAAGAGCTAAATATTTTATTACTTGTAATGGTAAATATTTTATGAGTAGTGAGTATTTCAAAAAAAGTTTTATTGAAGCCAATTTAATTTTAGAAGATAATGAAAAAATAGAAAATAGAAAAGAGCAGTTAAGTTTATTTTGAAAGAAGATTTAGTATATTTATATAATGGTAATTTTAATAGTTTATTAGATTTAATTTATAGATTATTAAACCTAAAAAATAAACCATTAGATATATGTGATAAAGAAAAATATAGACCATCACTTTTAGAAGAAGTAGTAGAACTAGAATTGAATGATCATTTTGATATAAATAAATTAAATTTATCTTCTAATATAATTAAAACTATATATTATGTATATTTATCAGAGGAAGAGCACAAAGAACTTATCATATATTACTTCTTACTCAATGCTTTAAAATACAGGGAAAAAATATTTACTATGCGAAACTTAAAATGTGTATCAAGCACACTCAAAATTGCCAAATATGTAAGTGGAGAAAGTCATAAGTTAAAAGGGTTTTTAAGATTTAAAGAAATAAATAATCATGTTTTATATGCAGAAATTAGTCCAACAAATCATGTTTTAGAGCTATTATCCTATCATTTTACTAAACGTCTAAAAAATGAATATTGGATAATCAAAGATGTTGGAAGAAATATGTATAGTATTTATGATACAAAAGAATACTATATAGTATCAGGGAAGAATATAAATTTAAAGGAAATAAATACAAGTGAAAATGAAGAAGAAATCGAAAATTTATGGTTATCATTTTTTAAAACGATAGGCATAAAATCTAGAGAAAACAAACGTTGTCAAATGAACTTTATGCCAAAGAAATATTGGAAATATATGATAGAAATGGAGGGCGTTTATGAAAAGAGTAATCATGAATGAGGAATTATATAATTGTTGTGAAGAAGCAATAGATTTATTATGTGGAACAGTAAAAAAGACATTAGGACCAAGAGGATCCAACGCGATAATTGATCATTCCTTGTTTAGTCCCTTTATTACCAATGATGGAGTAACTATAGCGAAAAACATAGAGAGCGAAGATGAAAGAGTAAATACGATCTTAACTTTAGCTAAGGAGGCCTCCATTAAGACTGATGAAGAAGTAGGAGACGGAACAACCACTACTTTAGTTTTACTAGAAAGCATTTTTAAAAATGGATTAGAAAAAATTAAGTCGGGAAAAAATCCTCATAGATTAAAAAAAGAACTAGATGAGGGAACAAAAGAGATAATAGCAAAAATAAAAGAAGAAGCAAGAATACCAACGGAAGAAGATTACTTTCGTGTTGCCAGTATCGCAGCTAGTGATGAAGAAATAGGACATTTAGTTAGTTCGGTATATTTAACATTAAATTCTAAAGGCTCTTTAAAAATAGAAGAAAGTAGGGAAAAAGAAACTTATGTTAAATATGTAAATGGTTATACTCTTGATACCATATTATCTTCTCCTTATTTTTTAAAAGAAGAAATTACTTATAACAATCCTTATGTTTTAATTATAAATAAAGATATTAGAGAAATAGAGGAAATAAGTGAAGTAATTAACTTTTTAATTGATAAGAAAAGTCCAACTATAATTTTAGCTCAAGACTATAATGAGGAAGTAATAAATCAAATATTATCTCTTAATTTTAATAAAATAACAAATGTTACCTTATTAAAAATACCTGAATATGGAACTCATCAAATAGATATATTAAATGATATAGAAGTAATCACTGATGCTAAAATAGTAAAAATAACAGATGAAATAACTCTAAGCAATTTAGGTAAATGCAACAAAGTAGTAATAAATAAAGAATATGTAAATATTTTTTACGATAAAGAAAGTAAAAAAGTTGAAAGGCATTTAGCCAAAATAAAAAAGAGGAGTATAGAAGAAAAAGATTCCTACGAATTAGACTTTTTAAATGAACGAATAGCAAAACTGACAAATGGTAGAGGAATAATTTATGTCGGAGCGTCTACTACAACTGAAGCACGAGAAAAGAAAATGAGATTTGATGATGCTCTATATGCTTTAGAAAATACAAGTGACGGCGTAGTACCAGGAAGTGGAATAATTTTACTAAGAATAAGAGATGAAATGATAACTAAAAATGACGGATATGAAATACTAAAAAAATCTTTAGAAAAACCATTCTATCAAATCTTAGAAAATGTAGGAATTGAAAGAGAAGAAGTATACAGTAAAATAAAGGAAAGCAATTATGAATTAATATATAATGTTTTAGATGAAAAATATGAATCAGTTACGAAAACAAGCGTGGTAGATCCTGTAAGTGTTGTAACAATTGCCTTAGAAAATGCTTCCTCTATTGCTAGTATGCTTCTTACAACAACAAGCCTAATCATTAATGAATTTCAAGAACCAAACAAGATAAATATAAATAGTGAATTATAATGTGAGTTTACATTTTTAAAAAATAAAACTTGCATTTTTTTAATATTGTGATATACTGTTATTAGTAATCATTACTATTAAGGAGGAAATATGCGAAATACAAAACAAAGAAATTTAATCTTAAATATTGTAAATAATTCGTATGATCATTTAAATGCTGAAAGTATTTATGAAATTGCCAGAAAGACTCTGCCCAATATCAGTTTAGGAACCGTTTATCGAAACTTAAATCAACTATTAGAAATGAAAAAAATCAAAAAAATAAAAATGGCAGATGGTGATCGCTTTGATAATTTAAATGAAAAACACAACCATTTTATATGTGAAAAATGTCATAAAATTATTGATGTTAAAGATAATATTATGCTGAATTTCAAAATTGGTAATAACAAAATAGTAGATTACGAAATAAACTTCACAGGTATATGTGAAGACTGTTTAAAGAAGGAGGAATATTAATGGAAACAGAAGAAAAAGAAATATATACTATACCAAGGATTGGTGATGATGCACCTCATTTTGTTGCTAAAACAACACAAGGAGAAATACACTTCCCAGAGGATTATAAAGGAAATTGGGTAATTCTATTTTCTCATCCAGCTGATTTTACACCAGTATGTACAACTGAATTCATGACTTTTGCTAGCATGCAAGAAGAATTTAAAAGTATGAATGTAGAATTAATTGGCTTATCTATTGATAGCATCTATGCTCATATAGCATGGTTAAGAACAATCAAAGAAAAAATCAAATGGAATGGTATGGAAAATTTAGAAGTAAAATTCCCAGTAATTGAAGATATTAAAATGGAAGTAGCAAACAAATTTGGAATGATTTCTCCAAAAGAGTCAACTACACAAGCTGTAAGAGCAGTATTCTTTATTGATCCAGAGGCAAAGATAAGAACAATTATGTATTATCCACAATCTTTAGGAAGAAATTTTGAAGAAATAAAAAGAGTAGTCCAAGGATTACAAAAGGCAGATGCAGAAGGAATTGCAACACCAGCTAACTGGTACCCAGGTGATGATGTCATTATGCCAGCACCAGGATCTTGCGGACTTGCCAAGGAACGTGTTGAAAACCAAGATGCAGAAACATATTGCTTAGATTGGTTCTTATGCTTTAAAAAAGAAAATAAATAAAAAGAAAACGTCAAGAAAAATAACATTCTTGGCTTTTTTGATGCTTTCTGTGATAAATTAAAATACGATAATAATATAATTACAAAGAAATTACAGCTTTCACTAACACAAAACCTTCCCTTTAACTCAAATTTATAATATAATTATAGTATGAAAGGAAGATACTATGAAACTTTACAACACCTTAACAAGAAAAGTAGAAGAATTTATTCCCTGGGAAGAAGGAATTGTTAAAATGTATACTTGTGGACCAACTGTTTACAGTTTCGCCCACATTGGAAACCTAAGAACTTATATTATGGAAGATATATTAGAAAAAACATTGAGATTCTTAGGATATGATGTAACAAGAGTCATGAATATTACTGATGTTGGACACCTAACTAGTGATGCTGATACTGGTGATGATAAAATGGTTAAGAGTGCCAAAAAAGAACATAAAACTGTACTAGATATAGCTCACTTTTACACAGATGCTTTTTTTAAAGACACAGATAAACTAAATATCAAGAAACCAGATATTGTTAGTCCAGCAACAGATAATATTGATGAATATATAAAGATAATCAGTAAATTACTAGAAACAGGCTATGCTTATAAAGCAGGAGGAAACATATATTTTGATACTTCAAAATTAGATGACTATTACAAACTTACTAATCATATAGGTGAAGAGCTTATCAGTGGTGTAAGAGATACGGTTGAAGAGGATGAAAATAAGAAAAATAAAACAGACTTTGTTTTATGGTTTACCAAATCTAAATTTGATGATCAAGAATTAAAATGGGAGAGTCCATTTGGAAAAGGTTATCCAGGATGGCATATAGAGTGTTCTGGTATATCCCTAAAATATCTTGGTGAACACTTAGATATTCACTGTGGAGGAGTAGACAACATATTTCCTCATCATACCAATGAAATAGCACAAAGTGAATCTTACATAGGCCATGAGTGGTGTAAATACTGGGTGCACGGTGAACATTTAAATGATGCTACAGGAAAAATGAGTAAATCAAAAGGTCATGTACTAACAGTATCATTCCTAGAAAGTGAAGGATTTAATCCATTAAGTTATCGTTTTATGGTGTTACTTAGTCATTATCGTAAACAATTAACATTCAGTCTAGAATCTTTAAGTGGTGCAGAAAATGCATACAAAAAATTAAAATCAAGAATAGCTAATTTAAAAAATGAGGGAAACATAGATGAAAATGTATTAGAAACATACGTTACCAAGTTTAAAGAATGCTTAGAAGACGATATGAATACAGCGAATGCGATAACACTGTTATATGATGTATTAAAACTTGATATAAATGATTCTACAAAGTTAGCAATTATAGAAGAAATGGATAAAGTACTATCATTAGATTTATTAAAAAAAGAAGAAGTAAAGATTGATAAAGAATACATTAAAGAGATGATTGAAAAAAGAAAAGAAGCAAAGCTAAATAAAGACTACGGGTTAGCAGACTCTATTAGAGAAGAATTAGAAAGGGATGGCATTATCTTAAAAGATACTAGGGAAGGAACCATCTATGAGGTAAAATAATGATTATAGAGATAATATTTATTTTAGTAATTGGTTTAATAGTACTAGTAAATATGCTTTTTAGAATGGTAGTAAAAACAACTAAAGAGTTAAATAATGGAGCTAAACTATCTAGCTTTGAAATAGCTAGAAAGTTATCTTCTAAATTTTGTGAGGAAGAACCTCATATTATAAAGAAAAGTGGTAGATTCTTAGATCATTATAATAAAGATCGTAATGTAATTAAGTTATCTCCAGAAGTATTTGATGGTGAAGATATATATGCTGCAACTATTGCTGTAAATACAGCCCTAGAAACCGATAAAGAAAGAAAAAGTGTACCTTTTGGACGTAAAATGAATTCGTTTTTAGTTATAGCAAGTTATATAGTCATTATTTTAGGAGCATTTACTAGTAACACTTTAGTAATTCATATAGGAATGGTACTATTTATATTAGCATTTATTATAGAATTCATTTTAATAGCTAAACTTTTTGGCGATGAAGATAATTTAAAAGAACTATATGAATTAATAAAAAAAGAAGGATTAATAAAACCAGTAGAAGAATATGAAGATAATTGTTTATTACTAGCTTTATCAAGAATGGCTACACTCCCTTATAACTTTATTAATTACTTTAGGTAAAATTAGTGCTAATTATTGAGCACTTTTTTTATAACAGGTCCTAAAACATTTTACTAATTTAAAATTTATTGATATAATAAATCTATAAGGTGGTAAAAATGAATTTAGAGGTAAATGGCTTTAATGTATTTTTAATAGTTGTTATAACATTTTTGATCAGTGTAGTGCTAACTCCCTTAGCTAAAAAAATAGCGATACATGTAGGCGCGTTGGATTATCCAAATGCCAGAAAAGTGCATAAAAAACCTATACCAAGATTAGGTGGATTGGCAATTTATGTAGCCTTTTTAATAGGATATGCAATTTTTGGGGAAATTAACACACAAATGATATCAATATTAATAGGTGGGTTTATTTTAATATTAACAGGAATATTTGATGATATAAAACCAATTAAAGCAAGATATAAATTATTAGCTCAAATATTTGCAGCATTATTTGTAGTTATTTATGGAGAAGTTTATTTTACTGAAATTAGCTTATTTGGCCTTAAATTTTATATAAATACTTATTTAAGCTATTTTATTTCCACTCTTTTTATAGTAGCTATAACTAATTCAATTAATATTATTGATGGATTAGATGGTTTAGCAGCAGGAGTATCATCTATATACTTTTTGACAATTGCTATTATCGCCTTTTTAATTAATCAAATAGGAGGCTTAGATATTATTTTAAGTCTAATTATGTTAGGAGCAACTTTAGGCTTTCTAGTCCATAATTTTCCTCCCGCTAAAATATTTATGGGAGATACAGGAAGTCTGTTTTTAGGATATATGATTTCAATAATTGCTCTTCTTGGATTTAAGATAACTACGATTACTTCTTTGATTGTGCCATTGTGTATTCTAGCAATCCCAATATTTGATACAGTTTTTGCGATATTAAGAAGACTATTAAAACATCAAAATATAGGCAAAGCCGATAAAGAACATTTTCATCATCAATTATTAAAAATGAGATATTCACCTACAACAAGTATTTTAATAATATATTTCATAAATATTTTATTTGCTGCTGTATCTATATTCTATGTATTGGGAGACAATAAAATTGCTATAGCAATATATATTGCTTTAATGATCTTGTTACTATTTGTTGTCTTAAAAACAGACATATTATATGATCACAATAAGAAAAAGAAAAAAATGTCTAAATGACATGACAAATATTGAAAGAAAAAAAAGACTTTGTTATAATTAAGAAAAGGAAGGTGCAAAATTGATACAATCAATTAGAAACATATATTATAATGTTATAAAATATAAATTTTTATTACAGCAATTAGTACTAAGAGACTTTAAAGTAAAATACAAAAGAAGTGTTTTAGGAATCTTATGGAGTGTTTTGTATCCGCTATTAATGATGATGGTAATGGCTATAGTATTTTCAAACATGTTCCGCTTTAGTATGGAAGGGACAAACTATTTAGTTTATTTAATGACTGGTTTAGTAGTATTTAATTATTTTAGCGAAGCAACAAATAATGCTATGGGAGCGATAATAGGAAATTCATCACTAATTAACAAAGTTTATATTCCAAAATATATTTTTCCAATTGCTAAATGCATCTTTGTGGGGATAAACTTTGTATTATCATTATTACCATTATTATTAATAATTATATTTTCTGGTGACGCAGCCGAAGGTACAAAGTGCTATATTAATATTTATTATTTATGGTTGCCATTTATATATTTATGTATGTTTATGTTTGTTGTAGGAGTAGGATATATACTTGCAACTGTAGCTGTTTTTTTAAGAGATATGATTTATATTTGGGGAATAATGATAACGATATTAAATTATTTTACACCAATTTTCTACAGCATTACAATTCTTCCAGAATCATTACAAACAATATTTAAATTAAATCCGCTATATATTTATATAAATGCTACAAGAGAAATTATTCTAAATTCAACAGCTCCAACTCCATTATATTTACTAGCATGTTTTGTCTCAGGATTTGGAATGCTAGCAATTGGTGCGCTTATATTTAAAAAGAAACAAAATAAATTTATTTACTACTTATAGGAGGACAAAATGATAAGAATTAAAAATGTTGGTATGAAATTTAACCTAGGAATAGAAAAAGACAACTCCTTAAAAATGGTTTTTATCAGATTGTTTGATAAAAGAAAAAGAGTTAAAAAAAGTGATTTCTGGGCATTAAAAGATGTCACTTTTAATGTTGAAAAAGGAGATGTGGTTGGTTTAATCGGATCTAACGGAGCAGGTAAAAGTACTCTTTTAAAAGTAGTAAGTGGCGTAATGAAACCAACTGAAGGATTTGTAGAGGTAGATGGGGTAATATCTCCAATGATAGAACTTGGAGCAGGTTTTGATGGAGACTTAACTGCTAGGGAAAATATATATTTAAATGGTGCAATTTTAGGCTATTCAAAAGAATTTTTAGATTCTAAATTTGATGAAATAGTAGAATTTTCTGAATTAAAAGAATTTTTAGATGTTCCAGTAAAGAACTTTTCATCAGGTATGGTTGCAAAGTTAGCATTTTCTATTTCAACGATAGTTGATCCTGAAATATTAATAGTAGATGAAATTCTGTCTGTTGGGGATATAAAGTTTCAAGAAAAAAGTAAAAATAAAATGTTATCAATGATTAAAGGTGGTACCACAGTATTATATGTCTCCCATTCATTGGAATCGATTATGGAATTGTGTAACAAAGTAGTGTGGCTAGAACATGGGAAAGTAGTTATGATAGGCGATACAAAAAAAGTATGTAAGGCCTATTATAAAAAACAATTAAAGGAATAACCAAATAAAAAGAAAGAGGTGTAAAAATGGTTATAACAAAAACTCCTTTTAGAGTTAGTTTATGCGGAGGAGGAAGTGACCTTCCAGCTTTTTATGAAAAAAATGGAGGTTGTGTGATAAGTACAACGATAAAAAAATATATGTATATTACTTCCCATCCATCCTTTGATAAAAGCGAAACAGTATTGAAATACTCTCAAACGGAATGTGTTCATAATTTAGATGATATTGAACATCCAATCTTTAGAGAATGTTTAAAGCAAGAAGGATTAGAGGGATATGAAATAGCGTCCATCGCTGATGTTCCTCAAGGAACAGGATTGGGATCATCAAGTGCTTTTACAGTAGGTTTAATTAAGAATCTAAAATGTCAAAAAAGGGAATATATTTCAGATGAAGAAGTTGCACAAATGGCATGTGATATGGAAATAAATAAATTAGGCAATCCGATAGGTAAGCAAGATCAGTATGCGGCGGCTTATGGAGGACTTAACTATTATCAATTTAATCGTGATGGCAGTGTATTTGTTGAGCCTATTCTAATGGCAAAAGAAGCGTATAATCAATTAGAAAAAAACTTAATCATGCTTTATGTAGGTGGGGAACATAGTGCATCAAGTATTTTAAAAGAGCAATCAAAAAATATGGTAAATGCAAAAGATAAAGAAGAAGGACAAAAAAGAATTGTCGAACTAACTCATAAATTAAAGTATGAATTGGAACATAATAATATTGATGCTGTAGGGGAGATTTTACATGAAAATTGGCTTATTAAAAAAACTTTAGCAAGTGGAATATCAAACCCTAAGTTTGATGAATGGTATGAGAAAGCATTGAAAGCGGGTGCAAAAGGTGGTAAAATATTAGGTGCAGGAGGAAGTGGATTTTTCTTATTTTATGTTCCAGAAGAAAATCAAGAAAAATTTAGAAATGAAATGAAAGAACTTCCTGAAATGGACTTTAAATTTGACCATCAAGGTACAACTGTAATATTTGTTAATTAAGGAGGAAAAAATGAAAGCGCTAGTTACAGGTGGAGCAGGGTTCATAGGAACTCACTTAGTAAGAGAATTATTAAACAGAGGTTTAGAGGTTGTCTGTGTGGATAACTTTACATTAGGTCATCAGGAAAATGTTGATTGCTTTTCTGATAATCTAAACTATAAATTCTATAATTTAAATATAGAAGAAACAGAAAAGTTTTGTGAAGCGCTAAAAGATGAAAAAATCGATATAGTTTATCATTTAGCTGCTAATTCTGATATTCAAAAAGGCGGAAGAATGCCAAGTGTAGATTTTAATGATACTTTTATGACAACTTATAGTACACTAGAGTTAATGAGAAGAAATAACATAAAAAATTTATTTTTCGCTTCAACTTCAGCAATATATGGAGACAAACAAGAGTTGTTAACAGAAACTTTAGGAGATTTAAGACCGATTTCCTACTATGGCGGTGCAAAATATGCAAGCGAAGGATTTATTTCTTCTTATACTTTTATGAATGATTTAAATACAGTGGTATTTAGATTTCCAAATGTAATCGGACCAAATTTAACCCACGGTGTAATATATGATTTTGTACGTAAACTACAAAAAAATTCGAATGAACTAGAGATTCTTGGAGATGGACATCAAACAAAACCTTATTTATATGTATTAGATTTAGTGGATGCTATTGTAACTTTTACTCTAGATAAAGAAATGAAACAAGGAGTTGAAATTTATAATGCTGGAGTCGAAAGTGCAACTAGTGTTACCACTATAGCTGATATCGTATGTGAAGTCTTAGGTTATGAAAATGTAGAATATAACTATACTGGTGGTACAGGCGGCTGGAAAGGTGATGTACCAAAGTTCCAATATGATTTAACGAAAATTCATAATGCTGGATGGATAGCTCACCACACTTCTGATGAATCAGTTAGAGAAACTGTAAAATACATTAGAGAACATAATTAACTTTCATCATAAAAATGGAAGTTTTTTCTTATGTAATTTAGTAAAATGGTAGCTTTGTAAATATTTTAATGGTATAATGTTGCTATAAATGAGGTGAATAATGAAAGCGGTAATAATGGCAGGGGGTAAAGGAACAAGAATAGCTTCCATTACCAAAGATGAAATTCCTAAGCCTATGCTCACAATAGGCGAAAAAACAATTTTAGAACATCAAATAGATTGCCTGAAAAAAAGTAATATAGACGAAGTAATTATTGTGGTAGGCCATTTAGGAGAAAAAATAAAAAAGCACTTTAATGATGGTAGTAAATTTGGAATAAAAATAACTTATTTCGAAGAGGATCCTAATAAACCTTTGGGAACTGCTGGTTCTCTTTACTACCTAAAATCAAAAATTGAAGAGGATTTTATTTTAGTATTTGGAGATGTATTCTTTAGCGTTGATTTTAACAAGATGATTGCTTTTCATAAGAGCAATAATTCAGATGCTACACTTTTAACTCATCCAAATTCACATCCTTATGATAGTGATTTAGTGGTTATCAGTGAAGATAATAGAGTAAAATGTTTTGATTCAAAAGAAAATATTCGTGATTATGATTATAAAAACTTAGTTAATTCAGGTATTTATATTTTTTCGCCAAAAATATTTGAATATGTAAATGAGCCTAAAAAATATGGTTTGGAAAAAGATGTAATTGCTAAAATGATTGAAGATGGCGATAAAGTATTATCCTATCATTCAACAGAATATGTAAAAGATATGGGCACTCCAGAAAGATATAATAGTGTTAATTCTGATTATACTAATGGTATTTGTGAAAGAAGAAACCTAAGCTATAAACAAAAAGCAATATTTTTAGATAGAGATGGTACAATTAATGCTCATATTCCATTTTTAGTTAATAAAGAAGATTTTAAGTTGATTGACGGCGTAAGCGAAGCTATCAAACTAGTAAATAGCAGTGAATATCTATGTATTGTAGTTACAAATCAACCAATTATTGCCAGAGGAGAAAGTACAGTTGAAAACCTTAATGAAATACATAAAAGAATGGAAACTTTATTGGGTAAAGATGGTGCTTACATCGATGGCCTGTATTATTGTCCACATCATCCTGATAAAGGGTATGCTGGAGAAGTACCTGAATTAAAAATAAATTGTGACTGTCGAAAACCAAAAACGGGAATGCTTTTACAAGCGGCTAAAGACTATAATATAGATTTATCAGAATCAATTATGATTGGCGATACAACACTAGATATAAAAATGGCTGAAAATGTAGGAATGAAAAGTATTCTAGTTTTAACTGGTGAAGCTGGCAAAGATCAAAAATATGATGTTAGTCCAACAATGATTGCTGACGACTTATTAGAAGCCGTAAATATAGTATTTAATAATAAAAGGAGAGGAAGATAAAAATGAATTTTAAAAATGCTATTAAAGAATATTATGAAAGAGAAATTGAATGTATAAAAAGATTCAATGTAGATGAAATAAATGAAGCAATGAATGCCATTTTGACAACATATGAAAATGGCGGAACGATTTATGTATGTGGAAATGGTGGCTCAGCTTCAACAGCAAGTCATATGCAGAATGATTTTAATAAAGGAATAAGTGAATACACAGATAAAAAATTTAATTTTTATTGTTTAAATGATAATGTTTCAACAATGATGGCTGTTGCCAATGATATAGGTTATGAAGAAATATTTAGATTTCCACTAATTAATAAAATTACTAGTAATGATTTGTTTATTGGTATATCTGGAAGTGGAAATTCTAAAAATGTCTTAAATGCAGCAGAATATGCGAAAGAATGCGGAGTAAAAGTTATTGGCATTACTGGTTATTCCGGCGGAAAATTAAGAGAAATGGCAGATTATAAAATGCACGTTGATGAAAATGATATGCAAATAGCAGAGGATTTACACATGACTTTTGATCACATGATGATGAAAATTTTCTATAATTATCTCACAAAAGGAGAAATAACTGGTAATAATATTAATGATAAACATTAAATTTTAAAAATTATAATCGAAATTAGTTTGTCGAAAAAACACGCAATAAAAATATACATTTGGAGGAGTAATATGAAAACAATAATTTTAGGTGCTGGCTTATCAGGAATAAGCACTGCATACTTTTTACAAGAAGAAAAGGCTTTTGAAGACATAACCTTATTAGAAATGGAAAATACTGCAGGAGGATTATGCCGTAGTATTAAAAAGAATGAATATATCTATGATATAGGCCCTCATATTTTGTTTAGTAAAGATAAAGAAATGTTAAATCTAATGTTAAGCGTATTAGATGATGGAAAAAATGATTTAGTTAGAAGTAATCAAATTCTGTATAAAGGGATTAGAGTTCAATATCCATTTGAAAATGATTTGTCTAAATTACCAAAAAAAGATTTGGAATATTGCATAAATGCTTTTAATCATAATCCTTATGAAAATTATAATTCAACCAATATGATTCAATTTTTTTTAAAAACATTTGGAGAAGGAATAACTAATACCTACTTAAGACCGTATAATGAAAAAATATGGAAATACGATCCTGCCTTTATGAATACAAGCATGGTAGATAGAATTCCAAAACCAACAGAAGAAGAGATTCGAAGAAGCGCTGCTGGCGAAACTATACAAGGATATCTTCACCAATTATATTTTAGTTTTCCAACTAAAGGTGGCATTGAAGCGGTTCCTAATGGCTTTTTGAAAAGACTTGATCCACAAAAATGTAAGGTAATAACAAATGCTAGAGTAACTTCGGTAGAAAAAAATGGCCTAAAATATATAGTAACAGCTAATAACAATAAATATGAAGCAGACTTAGTAATCTCAACAATTCCAGTTCAAAGCTTAACAGATAGCTACATAACTGCAACAGAAGAATTGAAAAGACATGTTCAAGATTTAAGATACAATTCTATTAAAATACTATTTGTAAGATTACCATACGATTTATGTGGAGAAAATTTCGCATTTATGATACCTGACAAAGATGTAATATTCCATCGTATATCTAAAATGGATTTTTTAGGAAAAGAATATCACCATAGTAAAGGTGAAGCCTCTTATATGATAGAGGTTACTTATCGAAAAAATGATCAAGTTGATTGTATGAGTCTAAAAGAATTAAAAGAAAGAGTAGCTGATGGTCTTACTAAAATAAAATTTGCCAAGGATGCAAAAGATGTAGAATTCATTGATGTTACTAGCTATGAGTATGCATATGTGATTTATGATATAAACCATACAGAAAATATGAATTTTATAAGAAACTATTATAATAAAGAAGGAATCTACTTAAATGGAAGATTTGGTAATTTTGAATATTGGAATATGGATAGAATATTAAGGGAAAGTTTAGAGTTAAAAAATAAAATAATGGCGGATTTAAAATAGGCGTATTTTATCAATGAAAGGACGTAAAAATGAAAAATGATAATAAAAGCAAATTAAAAAAAGATGTAAAAATATCGGTTATTATGACTGTTAAAAATGGAGAAAAGTATTTAGCAGAAAGTTTAAATAGTACATTAAAACAAACATTAAAAGATATTGAAATTGTTTGCATAGAAGGTAATTCTAGCGATAATACCCCCAATATTTTAAAAGAATTTCAAGAAAAAGATGATAGAGTAAAAGTGTATATCCAAGATAAACCTGGTATTGGCGTAGCTAAAAATTTAGGAATTGAAAAATCGACTGGAGAATTTATAACATTTTTAGATGCAGATGATTACTACATGGATGAAAATGCGCTTAATGAATTATATAATGCTGCCAAAGAGCATGACGTAAATATTTGTGGTGCATTTAGAAGTGTTTTGAATACGGATGGAAGCGTTGAGCCATTAAGTTTGCATCGCGCGTTTTTAGTAGGCTTTCCTAAAGGAAGAATGTTTTATTATGAAAATTTACAATATGACTATCACTTTCATGGTTATATTTATAACAGGGAAATGATACTAAATAGTGATGCTAGATTTGCTGAAACTAGAGCATATGATGATACTCACTTTTTCATTCGAGCAATGACTAAAGCAGAGAAATTTTATGTAATCCCTATAGAGTTATATTGTTATAGATTACATAGTGGTTATGCTTGGAGTAAAGAAGTATGTTATGAGGCTTTAGAGTCATTAATAGACCAATTAAATTATACTTCATTAAATAATTTAGATATTTGTCATTATATAACAATGCAAAGATTAAATTATGAGTATGGACCAATGTTTGAAAAATACATTAAATTTGGCGATTTTAAAATGTTAGGATTATTAGTCAAAGCTCAAATTAATATAAATAACGATTTAATAGAAAAAGTAATGAATAGAAAACCTGACCAAAATATTATAAATGCTATGTGCTTTCCTGATGGCGAAATAAAAGTAATGCACATAGAAAATAAAAAAAGGTATGTTTTGACTACATTATATAATTTAATTAATACTGAATGTAAATACGATCCATATAATGATGTGGAAAAGGTGTATAATTCAAAAACATACAAAACTGGAAAAGCTGTATTATGGCTTCCTAAAAAAATATTACAAGTATTACATATAAAAAAATAATCTTTTACAGCTATAAGAAATTCTTCAAAGATATAAAAGAAAGGAAGATACATATGAACAATGAAAAATTGTATGATGAAAATTTCTATGAAACTAACCAGAAAGATTTAAATGCAGCGCAAACAATAATGGCTTACATCTATGACAAAATCAAACCTAAAAGCATTGTTGATTTTGGCTGTGGATCAGGAACTTGGCTTTGCGCTATTAAAAAATTAGGATGTAATAATATATTAGGAATTGATGGAAAATATGTGAAAGAGGATTGGCTACTATTTGAAAAAAGTAAATTTTTAGCTGCTGATTTAACAGAAAATATAGAGTTACCTCAAAAATATGATATGGCAATTTCTTTAGAGGTTGCTGAGCATATTTCTGAAGAAAAATCTGAAACATATTTGAAAAATTTAACAAAAGCATCTGATCTTATATTATTTTCAGCGGCTATACCTTACCAAGGAGGAACAAACCATATAAACGAACAATTTCCCTCATACTGGATAAAAAAATTCGAAAAATATGGTTATGTTTCCTATGATTGCTTAAGATGGAAATTTTGGGATAATCCAGATATTGCATTCTGGTATAGACAAAACATAATGTTTTTTGTAAAAAAGGAGAAAATAGATGAACTAAAAAAAATTTTCCCTGTAAAAGAATTACCGACAGATTTAGTGCATCCTCAGAGGCTTAAAAATTTAGTACAAGAAAATAGCAAAGAAAAACAAGATATAGAAAATCAATATATGGAAAAAATACAAGTTTTAAAAGAAGAAAATAAGCAAAAGATTGCAGAATGTAAAAGACTTGAAAAAGAAATTATGGAAAAAAAGGAATATATGGAAGCAATAAATAAAATTTATAAGCCTAAAGTATCAATAGTAGTTCCAGTGTATAATGTTAAAAACTATTTAAGAGAATGCTTAGATAGTATATTAAACCAAACATTGAGTGAAATTGAAGTACTATGCGGTGATGGTGGTTCTGATGATGGTTCTTTAGAAATATTAAGAGAATATGAAAAAAAGGACATAAGAGTCAGGGTAATTAGTAGAGAAGGATCAGGATATGGCCAATCAGTAAATGAATGTATGGATATTGCAAAAGGGGAATATATTGGCTTAGTTGAATCTGACGATGTAATTAAGAAAAATATGTATGAAACACTTTACAATATCGCCAAGAAAAATGATTTAGATTGGATTAAAAGTGATATTTATCATTATTATTCTAATTTACCAAAAGATCAACAATTTGTTAGAGAATCAATTACATATGGAAAAGATTTTTACAATCAGGTGTTAAACCCTCAAAAT
>ERZ1643250.748-NODE-748-length-32089-cov-8.776612_pt1 | contig 32089 bp, 26 predicted proteins | sample MGYA00579262_ERZ1643250 | MGnify/ENA primary metagenome ERZ1643250 (study PRJEB29033, sample SAMEA4952265) | chicken gut metagenome | biome: Broiler Chicken; feature: Gastrointestinal Tract; material: Caecum | place: Ireland | collected 2018 | study: Broiler...
ACGGATAATTTTTCTACCACAATTGACCAGACGTCCTTTCTGTACCGTACAGCGTAATTTCTGGAATAATTGTAAAATCTGTGTGTAAGGTTTGCGGGAATGTTCCTGTAAAATTTTTGTAATATCCACTTCGAAAGCGGATAAACTCGGGATTTTTTCACTCTTAACAGCAGTTGAAAAAATCTATATATTAAGGAAAAGAGATTCCATTGCCGACACAGGACGTCGTTTGACGAGGAAGGAGAAGAACAGAAAGGCAGAAGAAAAAACAGGAAAGAAATTTTGAAAAATCCTGTTCAATCTTTCTTCAAAAAAGAATTGAAATTGGACGAAGGATGGGGTATAATTAAAAGCAATTGGTTTTGTTAAATTTTTGGCAGGCAGAGAACAGAACAGGAATTCAGAGCTCTCTGAAAGACGGTTCGGTTGTCTGTGGGCCAAAACAGGCGGCTGTGGCTGTCTGAAGAGCATTTATTTAGATTGGGGGATACCAAAGTATGCCATCTGCAGAAAATTTGAACATGGCTGTCATCGTTTTGCTGACTGGCCTGGTGGTGGTTTTTGCTGCGCTGATTGTCCTGACTTTTATTATCGAGGGCTATGGTGCTGCTGTTACTGCTGTACTCAATGGAAAGAAAAAGAACGTGGCTGAAAAGGCTGCTGCAAAACCGGCTCCCGCACCCAAAGCAGCACCGCCTGTAAAGGCTGTTCCTGCTGCACCCAGTGCTCCGGTTGTTTCAGACGGGATTCCCGGAGAAGTGATTGCTGCTATTGCTGCAGCAGTGGATTACACCTTCGGCTCCGGTACGCATGTGGTGCGTTCTGTTCGCCGCGTGCCCCAGAATCGTTCCGCATGGGGAAGCGCGGGACTGGCAGAAAATACCCGTCCTTTCTGATTTTTGGATAGAGTGGTATTTTAAAAATCTGCAAATGTAATGAAAAAGAAAGGACTGAAAGCCAGTGAACATTTTTACTGAATTGCTCGATGCAATTGTTGGTATCTGGAATGATTCCGGTTTTATCAGCAATGGCTGGCAGAACTATGTGATGATTGTGGTGGCCTGTGTGCTGTTCTATCTCGCAATCAAAAAGCAGTTCGAACCTCTGCTTTTGCTGCCCATCGCCTTTGGTATGCTGATGGTAAACCTTTTCCCTGCTATTATGGCAGCTCCTCAGACAGAGTTGGTACAAGTAACGAAATCTGTCGCCGAAAACAGTTCCTATGCGGTTGTTAACCTGGGAGATACTTGGTATGAGATGCATCCTACTAACGGCGGCCTGTTTTATTATCTGTATCAGGGTGTTAAACTGGGCATCTATCCGCCTCTGATTTTCCTGGGCGTTGGTGCTATGACCGATTTTGGGCCCCTGATTGCCAATCCCAAGAGCTTCCTGCTGGGCGCCGCTGCACAGCTGGGTATTTTTATTACCTTTATCGGTGCTATTTTCCTGGGCTTTACTACCAAAGAAGCCGGCGCAATCGGTATTATCGGCGGCGCAGACGGCCCGACCGCTATTTTCGTTACCACCAAGCTGGCTGACCATCTGCTTGGACCCATCGCTGTGGCGGCTTATTCCTATATGGCATTGGTGCCGATTATCCAGCCTCCGATCATGAAGGCTCTTACCACAAAGAAAGAGCGTATGATCGTAATGGAGCAGCTGCGCCCGGTTACCAAGCTGGAAAAGATTTTGTTCCCGATCATTGTTACCATTCTGGTGTCCCTGCTGCTGCCTGATGCAGCTCCGCTGGTAGGTATGCTGATGCTGGGTAACCTGATGCGTGAGAGCGGCGTGGTATCCCGTATTTCCAATACCGCTCAGAACGAACTGATGAATATCATCACTATTTTCCTGGGTACCACCGTTGGTGCAACCGCTACCGGTCCCGTGTTCCTGAACCTCCAGACTATTGGCATTATTTTCCTGGGTCTGGCTGCATTCTGCGTGGGTACTGCTGGCGGCGTGCTGTTTGCCAAGCTCATGTGCAAGTTTTCCGGCGGCAAAATCAACCCCCTCATCGGTTCTGCCGGTGTGTCTGCGGTTCCCATGGCTGCCCGTGTGTCCCAGAAGGTTGGCCAGGCTGAGAATCCTGCAAACTTCCTGCTTATGCACGCAATGGGCCCCAACGTGGCTGGTGTTATCGGCTCCGCTGTTGCTGCCGGTGTGCTGATTAGTATTCTCGGCTAATAATTGCCTGTTACAAAGAAAATGGCCCCTGCGGATTCCCCGCAGGGGCTTATTTATAATAGAATCTCCAAACACATAGTATAAAATAAAAGAATTTATCCAATCGGTATGATAACTTTAGGAGGCTGTATCATGAACGAAATCAATGTGCATACTTCGCAAATTGCACAGATCGCCCCTATGCTTTCCGCAGGGGACCGGGTGCTTCTTTCCGGAACCATCTATACGGCTCGGGATGCCGCCCATAAGCGTATTTTCGCGCTGCTGGATGAAGGAAAAGAGCTGCCTTTCCCGCTGGAAGGAAGCTGTGTGTATTATGCAGGCCCTACCCCTACTCCCGAGGGAATGGCCATCGGTTCCTGCGGACCCACTACCAGCAGCCGTATGGATGTTTTTGCGCCTCGTCTGCTTGACTTGGGCATGAAGTGCATGATTGGCAAGGGCCAGCGTTCCAAGCCGGTGGTGGAAGCGATCCAGCGCAATGGAGGCGTCTATCTGTGCGCGGTTGGCGGTGCAGGAGCTTTGGCAGCCAAATCCGTAAAATCTCTGGAAGTAATCGCTTTCGAAGATCTGGGATGTGAATCCGTCAAGCGCCTTGAAATTGAAAACTTCCCTTTGCTGGTGGCTATTGACTGCCACGGCGGCAATCTGTTTGAGAGGTGACCCTTTTTGACACAGTTGATTATCCGGTTATTCATTCCCAACTGGAAAAATACGGAGAACCCTGCTGTTCGGGAGCGTTATGGAAAAGTTTCCGGTCTTGTGGGAGTGGCGACCAATCTTTTGCTGGCAGTCCTCAAGCTGGTTACCGGATTGCTGTTCAACAGTATTGCAATTATGGCGGATGCAGCCAATAACTTTTCCGATTCGGCTTCTTCGGTGGTAACGCTCATTGGATTCAAGCTTTCCGGAAAACCGGCAGATGCAGAGCATCCCTTTGGTCACGCCAGAATCGAATATATTTCCGGTATGATCGTTTCTTTTATTGTGGTTATGCTGGGATTTCAGCTGGCTCAGTCCTCAATTGAAAAAATCCTGGTGCCGGAAGAGGCTTCCTTTACCTGGGTAACGGTGGCGATTTTGATGATTTCCATACTGGCCAAATTGTGGCAGGGACTTTTTTACCGGAAAATGGGCAAAACCATTTCTTCCACGACACTGATGGCAACCGCTACGGACAGTATCAATGACGTGGTGGCCACATCCGCAGTGCTGCTGGGAATCCTGATTACCCTTTTCACGAAAGTCAATCTGGATGGCTGGCTGGGCCTTGCGGTGGCGGTGTTTATTATGATTTCCGGTGTTCGGCTGATTATGGAAACTTCTCAGCCGCTGTTGGGAACGGCACCTTCCAAAGAGTTGGTGGATTCGGTCTACACCAAAATTCTCAGCTATGACGGAATTATCGGCCTGCACGATCTGGAAGTCCACAGCTATGGAGAAGGCCGGGTATTTGCGTCGGTTCATTGTGAAGTGGACGCGGAACAGGATATTATGATCAGTCATGATATCATCGACAACATTGAACGGGACTTTTTGCAGGATCTGGATATTCATTTGGTGATTCATCTGGACCCGGTACAGATTCACGATCCCCGAACACAAAAGCTGTATCATCAGATCAAGGAATTGCTGGTTTCCCTGTCTCCTCAGTATTCCATGCACGATTTCCGGGTGGTGTGGGGAACAACTCATACCAATTTGATTTTCGATGTGGTGGTTCCCTTTGGTGAGAAGGAGAGTGATCGGGAGATCATGCACCGGATTCAGAAAAGCGTGTCGGAGTTGCTGGGCGAAAACTATTTCACAATGATCACCATCGATCATAGCTATCTGTAAAAAGATAATTTCATCAAATTTTTTGGAAAAAACCGTTGACAAAGCCCGCAAGCCATGATATAATAACACACGTCGCTTGCGGGTGTAGTTCAATGGCTAGAATCCCAGCCTTCCAAGCTGGTCGTGTGGGTTCGATTCCCATCACCCGCTCCATTGGCTCAGCCTTAACAGCAGAGCATGTACGCGCCAATAGCTCAGCTGGATAGAGCAACTGCCTTCTAAGCAGTAGGTCTGGGGTTCGAGTCCCTATTGGCGCGCCAAACATGGTGGGTATAGCTTAGTTGGTTAAAGCGCCAGTTTGTGGCACTGGAGACCGTCGGTTCGAATCCGACTATCCACCCCACACAAATGATACGGAGCAATGGGTTTCATTGCTCCGTATTCTATATTGGGCTGTCGCCAAGGGGTAAGGCAACGGACTTTGACTCCGTCATTCCGCTGGTTCAAATCCAGCCAGCCCAGCCAGGTTGAGTGCCACGACGCGTAAGTCGCGTTCGGGGCACTCTTCTTTTTTATAGTTTTGCCTTGCATTGGTGCGGGTATCTATCAGCACATTCCGGAAGTCTGGACGCATTTTACGTTGCAGGCTCCATTTTTTATTTACCCTTAGTAAGTCGCAGATACATATATGGAGGAGAAACGTATGAAAAAAGGAAAACAGGAAACCATTCTTTTCAGCTGTCTCGGCAGTACCGATCCTGTGCGCGGCGAACATGACGGCGCTATGCTGCATATTGCCCGACATTATAAGCCGGATCGTATCCTTTGGTATATGACAAAGGAAATGCGGGTGATTGGAGAAAAGGATAATCGGTATGCGCTTTCCATTGAATATCTGAAACAGCAGTGCCCCGGCTATGAGCCGGAAATTCTGCCGCCCTGTTATGGGGAAGTGGAAGACGCCTCTGATTTTGACGCTTTTTATGATGTATTTGAGGAGGAATTGCGGGAACTTTCCCGAAAATATCCGGATGCAGAAATTTTAGTCAATCTCAGTTCCGGCACACCGCAGATGAAAACGACTCTTGCGCTGCTTTCCTTTACCCTGCAATTTCCCATCCGTGCCATTCAGGTAAAGAATTTTGAGCGGCGTTCTGGAACAACCGAACGTACCAATTCTAAAACTTACGATTTGGAATACGAACTGGAGCTCAACGAAGATGCTCAACCGGATGCCCCGAATCGATGCAGCGAACCGAAGCTGATGATGATTCAGCGGGACAAGCAGCGTGCACAGATTCAATCTCTGCTGCAGCGATATGATTATGAAGCGCTGTTGTCCATGGGCAGATCGTTGCCGGAAAGCTCCCGGACGCTGATTCGGCATCTGGCGTATCGTTCAGCTTATAACATAAAGGAAGCGGTTTTGGAAGCCAAAAAAATTTCCAGGATCGACCTGTTCCCGGCCAATATGACCCAAGCCCCTACCTATCGGGAATATCGGGAGCTGTCAGAGTATATCCTGCTTCTCAAGCTGATGCAGCGCACCCAGCGGTATACCGACCTGCTCATTCGATTGAACCCGTTGGTAATCCGTCTGCAAAAGGGCTGGCTTTGTAAAAATGGCGTGGATTTCTCGCAGTTGGGGTATGTAGACAGCCAGCGCCGGGAATGGATGGACCCTTTCAAGATCCAGCAGTTTGATCCGGCTTTAGCAAACTGGCTTGATGGAAAGTATGGCGGGTTTCGCGCCTGCACGCTGAACATTATTTTCTGTAATTATATGATAGAGTGGATCGAAAAATCGGAAACGGAAACCGGTACGTTTTTCCAAAAGCTGGCGCGGCTCAATCAGGAACGGAACGAATCCGCCCACAGCCTCACGAATGTGACAGAGGAGGAAATCCAAAGGATACTGGGATATTCCAGCGCACAGCTGATCAAAAAGCTGATTGCGCTGTTGGCGGAGATCTATCCCGAGCATTACCGGGAGGAGCTGTTCTCTATTTATGATACTGCCAACAGTCGGATTATGGAGAGCCTGTAACGGATGTGCGAACCGGCAGAAAAACGGATGAAATTTTCCGGGGTTTTTCTGCGGTTCGCACCTGATATTTGGGAGATTCACCGCCAAAATACTTGCTTTTTTGTAAAAGCATGATATAATTTAGATATGTTTTGACAAAAATATCTACTTGAAAGAGTTAAAGTTGATGATTTTTGCCGAAACAACTTATCTCCGCAAGGGGACGGAAATCGGTAAATAAATACCACACTGCCATTGTTATAGGAAATAACTTATCCCCGCAAGGGGACGGAAACAGCTCTTTCGTTTTTTGATTTTCAATAAACATATGTATCCCGAAACAACTTATCCCCGCAAGGGGACGAAAATCTATTGGCCCTTAAGAATTGTGTAGATAACCAAGAAACAATTTATCCCCGCAAGGGGACATCCCAATCAAGGGGGGATCTGTTTGCACAAACAAACCCTGCTTGCCGCATACGGCTGCCTGCTGCATGATTTCGGCAAGATTGTCTATCGCGCCGGCAGCGGTTCCGGCAGCCACAGCGCTCTGGGGCGGAAGTCTCTGGGAGAGCTGCTCACCGATGCGCAGTGGCAGCCGGTGCTGGACTGTGTCCGCTGGCACCATGCCGCCGAGCTGCGCCGGGATCGGCCCTCTGCTGAAAACATTGCATATATCGCCTGTGTGGCCGACAACCTTTCAGCCGCCGCTGACCGCCGTGAAATCGAGGGGGAGGGCGGTACTTTTGTACGAAATTTGCCTCTTAGCCCGATTTTCGGCCATATGAACGGCGAGCACCGCGGTTTTTCTTTGCCTCCTTCTCCCCAGGACGGAGTTCTGCGGATGCCGCAAAAAGACGGCGAGCCGGTTTCTGTCGGGCGCTATGCCGATGCTGAGCGGGAGATCAAAGCGGCTTTTCCCGGAGAAAAGCCGGAGGAAACCTGGCTCAATTCGTTGCTGGCCTTGCTGGAAAGTTGGACCAGCTCTTTTCCGTCCAGCACTTTTTCGGGAGAAAGCCCGGATATTTCCCTGTACGACCATTTAAAAACCACCGCAGCCATCGGCAGCTGTATCAGCGAATATTTGCTTTCAAAGGGCGAAACGGATTTCAGGCGTCGGCTTTTTGAAGAGGAAGATACCTTCCGGCAGGAACCGGCCTTTCTGCTTTACTCGGCAGATTTGTCCGGTATTCAGCGGTTTATTTACATGGTGGCGGATGCCAAAGCGCTGCGCTCTCTCCGCAGCCGTTCTTTTTTTCTGGGCCTTTTGATGGAGCACTATGTGGATGAAATTTTGTCAGGATGCGGCTTGAGCCGCGCGAACCTTTTGTACAGCGGCGGCGGCCATTGCTATCTGTTGCTGCCCAATACCCCAAAGACCATCGATGTGCTGCGGGATTTCAACTTGAAATTCAATGATTTTCTGCTGGAGGAATTCGGTACGAGCCTGTTTCTGGCTCATGGCTGGACGGCCTGCTGCGGAAATGATTTAATCAATTTTCCCAGAGAGAAAGCGCCATATAAAGAGATGTTCCGACAGGTTTCGTCGGCGATTTCCGCTCATAAAATGCACCGCTACTCTGTAGGGCAGATGATTCGTCTCAACAGCCGACAAAGCGGCGGGGAGCGGGAATGCCGGATCTGCGGCAGAAGCGATCATTTACAGGAGGATTTTTGTACCTGGTGCCGGACATTTATAGATCTTTCCGTGAAAATTCAGAGCAAGGATGTCTATCTGGTTTGCGATGAGAGGACAGGGAATCCGGATTTTGCTTTACCGTCACGGGATGGAACGGCTTATTTTACTTTTACGGATGAAGAGACAGCCCGTACCCGGCTGCAAAATGACGAAACCATTCGGCGTGTTTACACAAAAAATAAAAGCTGTACCGGATTCCGGTACAGCACCAAAATTTATGTGGGAGATTATTGTTTTGATAATCTGATGGATAACCTGTCGGCACAGTCGAAAGGGATTCAGCGTATCGGCGTTTGCCGGATGGATGTGGACAATCTGGGTCAGGCATTTGTGGCAGGTTTTGAGCTTCCTGACACAGAAAATCCCACAGAACGCTATCGCTATGTCACCATTTCCCGGACGTCAGCCTTTTCACGTCAGATGTCGCTGTTTTTCCAGTTGTATATCAATGGCATTCTGTCCGGCCAATACAGGAACAAAAAGCCGCTGGCGGTATCTGTTGTTTATTCCGGTGGCGATGATGTCTTTCTGGTGGGCGCATGGAATGATGTGATTGAGGCGGCCAACCGGGTACAGGATGCCTTTTCGATTTATACCTGCGGCGCGTTGACCATCAGCGGCGGCGTGGGCATTTTTGACGACCATTATCCAATTCGGGCAATTGCGGGACAGACTGCGGAACTGGAAGACCGCGCCAAAAATGAGCCGGAGAAAAATGCGGTTTCGTTTTTTGATCCCAGAGAAGCGCACACCTATCGTTGGGACGTCTTCCGAAAAAAGATCTGGGAAGAAAAGGTGGGGTTGCTGGAAAGCTTTTTTGCTTCCACATCGGAACGGGGCAATTCCTTTCTGTATCGGCTATTGGAACTGCTGCGGCAATCTCAGACAGACGGGGGACGCATCAATTTGGCGCGGTATGCCTATCTGCTTGCCCGGCTGGAGCCAAAACAAAGCAGCCCGCAATGGAAGGGATATCGGGAATTTGCTGACCGAATGTACAGTTGGGCGTTGGACAAGACAGAACGCCAGCAACTGATTACGGCCATTTATCTTTATGTTTACGAGAACAGGAAGGTGTAATTGATGGGATATCAAAACGACTATAATCGGGATTCCCGCCGAAGCCCCAATACCTCCTCTTATGCAAATCGGAAGAATGGCGGCTATAATCAGGCATCGTCTGTATCGAAGCCCGTTTCGCCCATGACCATCCCCGAGGATTATCTGGATCAGGCGGAAAAATTGATGGGGGAAAATACCAGTCTGATTACCACCAGCAAAATCCGCCGCCTGTTCAGTCTGGTAATGGAGATTTACAACGAGGAAACACTCAGTACGCAAAAAGACCTTTCCCGGGAGAGTGTATCTTCTATCGGAATGATGCGGGTTCGGTTTGCTTACGAATGTGGCCGTGATAAAAAAGTAAAGGAATTCGTGGAAAAGGCGCACCTGATGAATTATTTGAAGGGGATTGGCAGCAGCCGGGAAGAGTTCATCAAATTTGCGCAGTACATGGAGGCGCTGGTTGCCTATCATAAATTCTTCGGCGGAAGGGAGAACTGAAAATGGCGGGAAAATTACTGATAGAATGTGAACTGGTGACTATTACCGGAATGCACATTGGCGGAACGGACACTTTTTCCGCCATCGGTGCGGTGGACAGTCCTGTGATTCGGGATGCTCGTACCGGCCGCCCCATTGTGCCGGGCAGCAGCCTGAAAGGGAAACTTCGCTCTCTCCTTGCCCGCAGCTTGGCCGAGAATATCGAGAGAATGCCGGATTTTGACCAGGATGCAGAACCCATCAAGCGGCTGTTTGGCAGCTCCAGGCCCGTCTATGCTGCAAGAGCACAGTTTGCCGACTGTTTCCTCCTCAATTATGAGGAAATGAGGCAAGTCGGCCTGACCGAGGTGAAAACGGAAAACGCGATCCAGCGTTCCAATTCTGTCGCCAATCCCAGACAGATCGAGCGGGTAGTTCCCGGCGTGAAATTTGGCGTGCGGATTACCTATAACAAAATAGATGACCAGCAGACGCAAGAGGATTTGCAGCTTTTGGCAAAAGGAATGAAGCTGCTCCAGATGGATTATCTGGGAGGACATGGCTCCCGGGGAAGCGGACGTGTGAGCTTTCGCAGCTTCAAGATTACCGATGAAAACGGCCAGGAGCAGAAGAAGCTGACAGAAATTTTTAATGCGGTGAATGCGTATGAACTATTTCCTGATCAAATTGGAGTTTGATACTCAGGTGCACTTTGGCCCTTCGGACACAGCACAATCTCTCTCTGTTTCTGAGGATCATTTCTTTGCAGATACTATTTTTTCAGCCCTCTGCCATACAGCTTTGCAGTGTTCTGGCCCAAAAGCGCTGGAACAGCTCGGTGATTGGGTTCGAAAAGGGGAACTTTTGCTTTCGGACAGTATGCCATGGAGCGCGGGAGATTATTTTCTGCCGAAGCCGTTTGTTTTGTCGGAAAGCCGGAAAGAAGTGCCGGCTTCTCTGAAAAAGGCCATGAAAAAGCTGGCCTGGATTCCGGTGCGCAGTTTCTCCGATTTCACGGAATCTGTCCATGGCGGTGCGCTGTTTGCTCCTTCTCAATCGACGGATACTTTTGGATTTCAAACAGAAGTCACGCGGGTAGCAGTCCGGGATGGAGTGGATGCTGTTCCCTATCGGGTGGGAATGTACCGGTTTGCGGAAAACTGCGGCCTGTATATTATTGCCGCTGTAAAGACGGCAGAGCAGGAAAGCGTTTTGCACTCTCTGATTCAGACGCTGGGATTGGGTGGAATCGGCGGAAAGATCAGCAGCGGATGCGGGAAATTTCATATCGAAGATATGGTATTGCTGAATGAATACTATGACGATCAAACGGAATGGCTTTACCGTGCTTTGTCGGAAAAAAAGGGCAGAAGTCTCCTGCTTTCTGCAAGCTTGCCAAAAGAGGAAGAGCTGGAAACGGCAATGGAAAATGCAACCTTTCAGGTAGTTCGCCGAGGCGGCTTTGTGGCTTCCGATACCTATGCGAAGACCCCTATGAAAAAGAAAAACCAGTTCTTTTTCCGGGCCGGTTCCCTGTTTTCCAATCGTTTTGAGGGGGATCTCTATTCCGTGGGCGGCTTCGGCAGCCATCCGGTTTATCGCTATGCAAAACCGTTATTTTTGGGGGTGGATTTATGAGCAGTCCCGCCGGTTTTCTTCAGGTATTCGATCTGGTGCTGACAACGCAGACCCCGCTTTTTATTGGGGACGGGAAAACCATTCTCAAAAAATCGTATTTATATGACAAACGTACCAATCGGGTTTCTATTTTTGATGAAGAGAAGTTTTTTTCCCTCCTCCTGGAGAAAGATCTTGTCGATCCTTTTGAAAGTTTTATGTTGGGGCGCTTTGACAATCTGTTTACCTTTCTGACTCAGGATTGCCATCTAACGGAATCCGATTGGAAATCTGCTGTGCGCTACACCTTTGATGCAGGCGCAGCATTGGACGCGCATCATACCTTGAGTGATATCCATGCGTTTATCCGGGATGCTGCCGGATGTGTTTATGTGCCCGGCAGCAGTGTCAAGGGCGCTTTGCGGACGATTCTGCTTCACCAGATGATTTGTGAAGAAGGGGTGGAACACACCCAGCTGGAGCCGGATCGCCGGATAAGGTGCGGTATTATTCCAGAGGGAAAGTATCTGCACACTCTGAAATTAAAGCAGAACCGGCAGGATGACACGGTGAACAGCATTATGAGGGGAATACAGGTTTCCGACAGTATGACAGTTTCAGATGGAAGCATGGTTCTTGCGGACAAATGGGACTGCCAGACGAATGGAGATTTGAAAAAAGTTCCGGTTTGTCGCGAAAGCATTCGCCCGGGAACGCCCATTTATCTGAAGCTGACCCTGGATCAGAGTATTCTGCAGGGGCGTATTACCCAACAAAGCCTGATGCAGGCGATCGATGATTTTAACCGATATTATCAGGAAACTTATTTGCGGCAGTTTTCAGAGCCGAGAAATACGGCTGATACTCCTTCTCAAAACTGCCTGTTTTTAGGGGGAGGATCTGGATTTTTTGCAAAATCGCTGGTGTATCCCTATTTGGGAAAGAAACGCGGGTTAAAAAAGACTGCGGAGATCATGCAGTCAAACTTTAAATTCCACCATCATGACCGGGATGAAGCGCTGGGGATTTCTCCCCATACGCTCAAATATACCAAGTATCAGGGAAAATACTATCTCATGGGATTGTGTGGGGTGGAAATTCGATGATCGTACAATATAAACTGCGGCTTTCGTTGCCGGACGATTCCTTGATCCCTTCTTTTTGGGCGTATCGGCTGTATGCCTGGCTGTTGGATCAGATTCCGGATAAAGAAGCCGGGCAGTTCCACAATCAGGAACAGCACGCGATCACCCAATATCTGGATCGTGATTGTATTTGGACGATTAATCTATTTGGAGAAAAAGCAGCGGCGTGCTTTGGCAATATTCTGGAGCGTACAGACCGGATTGTGCTGCATACAGATGTACTTTCGGTTTTGGAATGGCATTTCCGAACAGTGGATAAGCCAGAGGACTTTTTGAGACAGGGCAGGGAAATAGTCAGCCAAAGAGCAATGGTTCAGTTTGTGTCACCTGCTGCCTTCAAACAGGCAGGGCGATACGCCATTTTCCCGCAGGAAGATTTACTACTGCAAAGCCTGCTGATGAAATGGAATGAAGCTTGCTCAAACTATTCTTTGCAAGATGCGGATCTGTTGGCCGAAATGAAAAAAGGCATCCATATTGTAGATTACAATCTGCGAACCAGTCGTTTCCAATTGAAAAACACAGCCATTCCATGCTTTTACGGGAAAATTTTTGTGGAAGCAAGGCTCCCCATTGTTTTACAGGAAATCTGGAATGCACTTCTTTGTTTTGCTCCTTATTCTGGTATTGGCATCAAAACAACCCTGGGGATGGGCGGTGTAAGGGTTACCTATCCGGAAAGAAGAAAACCATAAAAGAAACTTAGTTTCATGAATGATTCCAATAGGCTGCTCTGTGCTTGCGTCCTGATATTCTTTAATTTATCAATCTTTTTCCAATTGGAATGCCTTAACACATCTGTCGTGTTTGGGCATTCTTTTTTCGCTTAGCGTCCGAATTCAGGGCGCTTTTTTTATTGCAATTATGATAGAAGTTATTTCGTAAAAAATTTCTATTTCTCCACGTGCTCCCGGAAAGTTCGGAACATTCCCTGCTTCATGTTATTCATCATGATTTCCTGTACTTCTTTGATGGTGACAGTTTCTTCATAACGGAACCACCATCGAACCAGCGTCATCATATCGGAAGCAAACAATCTGGCATAGAGATCAGCGTACAGGTCAGGCGAACCGACCTCATTCTCAGCGCAGAGTTTATCCAGAATATTATCGTGGATAACTTGTACCATTTCGCTGAATACACCGTATTCCGTGGGAATGGTCCACAGAATCCGGTATTCTTTCTTGTGCTTGTAAATAAACCGCAGAGCTTTTTCAAAGTTTTTCTGATATATCAGATGATGGATATTTTCCGGAGAAGCATTGATAAACGCCACATTCATCTGTTTTTGGAATTCGTTCAGCGTCCGTTTCAAATACTGCTCCATCAAGTCGTATTTACTTTTGTAGTATTTGTAAAAAGTGGAACGGTTGATGATGGCCGTCTGACACAGTTGGTCCACAGTGATTTTTTCAAAAGGCATTTCGGATAAACTTTCCAGTAATGCCTGATCAATCTGTTTCAGCGTTTTCACCACTCGAAGATCGGTTTGCGGCATATTGGTCAACCTCCCCAAATTTTCTTCTTTATTCAACAAATCGCCGGCGAGTTTTGGATAAACAGCAGAAACGCAATTGTTGATGGTAGGCATTTTCAGTCGGGATTGTTACAATAATAGCAAAGAATTTGTTTTTTTATTTCTATTATAACACAAAATCGCCTGGTCTTCACAAATTGATTACCAAAAGCGACAAGATTAACAGAGGGGATGTTTTTACAATGGCAAAAGTAATGGGAATCACCGCCGGACGGAAAAACGGCAACAGCGAAATTCTGCTGAAACAGGCACTGATGGCCTGTGAGGAAGCCGGAGCAGAGGTCACCATGATCAACCTGCGGGACTTCAACATTCAGGATTGCACCGGATGTACCGCCTGTACCAAGGCCATGTCTATGGGCAAATATGCAGGCTGTGTTCTGGACAAAAAGGACGACAAGAAAAAGATTATGGACGTGATGCTGGAACAGGACGCAGTCATTTTTTCCGTGCCCACTTACGACTTGATGCCCGCCTCCGTTTATCTGACCTTTGCTCACCGCAGCCTCAGCTATGAGACCTCTTTCCTGGAGACGATCGGTGCAATTCAGCATCGTGACCGGGTAGCGGGATTGATTTCTGTGGGCGGTTCCACTCGTTCCTGGCAGTCCATGGCGCTGGAAGGATTGCAGGCTACTATGTTCACCACCGATATGAAAGTGGTGGATATGATTCTGGCTACCCGGGTACCGGCTCCCGGACAGTGCCTGCTGGACGATGAGCTGATGGCCCGTGCCCGTAAGCTGGGCGAAAACATCATGATCGCCGTGAACACCCCTGCCGAAGAGCGCAAGTGGCTGGGCGAAGAGGACATGGGCTGGTGCCCCAACTGCCACAGCAATACTTTGGTGCTGGGTGAAAAGCAGTGGGACGGTCTCCATTATCCGGTAGAATGTCAGGTTTGCGGTGCCGGCGGCACTTTGGAGCAGACTGAGGACGGCAAGTGGAAGTTTGTCATTCAGGAAGACGGCCTGCTGAAAGACCGCACTACGGTGGCCGGACGCGCCAAGCATCTGGAAGAGATTGCCCAGACCCAGGGCGGTTTCTTCTCTGACCCGGAGAAAATCAAGCTGGTACAGGAAAGAAAAGAGCAGTTCGTGAAAAAGACGTTCAAGGGCATCGAATAAGCCTTTATCCATCAGAAAGGAGAAGCGATGATGAGCGTTAGCATCGAAATTGACGGCAAACGGCTTCAGGTGGAAGAGGGGACAAACCTTCTGGAAGCCGCTTTGCAGAACGGGATTTATATTCCCCATCTGTGCCATCACCCCGACCTGCCGGATATTGGCTCCTGCCGTCTGTGCATTGTGGAAGTAGAGGGCATGGAGGGCGTGCATCCCTCCTGTAAATTGCAGGCAAAAGAGGGCATGAAAATTACCACCAACAGTGAGAAGATCGCCCCGCTGCGTAAGCTGGCCATGGAGCTGCTGCTGGCAGCCCATCCCGAGGACTGCTCCACCTGTCCCAAATACGGCCGCTGCGAATTGCAGACTTTGATTCAGTACATGGGCGTTTCCGCCACCCGAATGAATACTCGGGTCAAAGGTTTTCCCCAGAACAACCAGAATCCCTTACTGATCCACGATATGAACCGCTGTGTGTTGTGCGGCCGGTGCGTCCGGGCCTGTAACGACCTGCGGGGCGTAGGGGCGTTGCAGTACAACAAAAAAGAGCTGGAAACCTATGTGGGAACACTCCATGACAAGCTTCTGAAAGACGCCAACTGCCGGTTCTGCGGTGCCTGCGCCGAGGTATGTCCCACCGGCACCATCCGGGATGTAGCGGAGTTCACTCCCATCGAGAAAAAGGATACCCTGATTCCCTGTCAGGCCACCTGTCCGGCCCGCACGGATGTGCCGCGATATGTGCGCTTTGTCAAAGAGGGTAAGTTCAGTGAGGCGCTGGCCGTGGTGCATGAGCGGCTGCCCTTCCCGGAATGTCTGGGCCGGGTGTGCGCCCATCCCTGCGAGAGCAAATGCCGCCGTGGAGATGTCAACGATCCGGTTTCCATTCGCAACATCAAGCGCTATGTCGCCGAGCACGCGGACAACGAGCTTTGGAAAAAGAACAGCAAGCACCTTCCCGCCACCGGAAAGCGGGTATGCGTGGTGGGCGGCGGCCCGGCCGGTATGACAGCCGCCTATTATCTGGCGAAACAGGGTCATGAAACGGTTTTGAAGGAAGCCTATCCCACCTTGGGCGGACAGATGTCCTATGGTATCCCGGCTTATCGTCTGCCCCGTGAAGTAGTGGCCAGGGAAGCCTCCTACCTTAACGATGCTGGCGTAACCGTGGAGACCAATTGCCGGGTCAGCGACTTTACCGCTCTTGCCAAAGAGTATGACGCGGTGCTGCTGGCACTGGGTACTCACAAGGGTGTGCGCCTTGCCATGGAGGGCAACGATTTGCCGGGGGTGCTGGTAAACACCGATTTCCTGCGAAATGCTTCCATGGGTGCTCCTACCGGAATGGGAAAGCGTGTCATCGTGCTGGGCGGCGGTAATGTGGCCTTTGACTGTGCCCGTACTGCCCGCCGTCTGGGTGCAGAGGAAATCCATCTGGCCTGTCTGGAAGCCCGGGAGAAAATGCTGGCCGACGAGGAAGAAATCCAGCAGGCTCAGGAAGAGGGCATCCACATCCATCCCGCCCACACCTTTGAGGCCATTGTGGGCGACGGCAAGGTGGAGGGTGTACGGTTCTGCAATGTCAAGTCCTTTACCTTTGATGAGAACCGTCGTGCTATCATTGAAAAAGAAGAAAATTCCGAACATACCATTGCTGCCGATACTGTCATTTTTGCGGTGGGACAGCGTACCGATATTACCCCAGAATCTGGGCTAGAACTGGGCCGGGGCAATTCCATTGCCGTACAGCCGGGCAGCCTGAAAACCAGTGTGGAAGGTATTTATGCCTGCGGCGACGCCGTATACGGAACCCATACCGTCATTGAGGCCGTGGCATCTGGACGTGCTGCTGCCAGTGAGATTGATCGGGCTTTGGGCGGCGACGGAGATATCAGCGAAGTGTTGGCTCCGGTGGAAATCCCCGATTCCTTTATTGGAAAAGTAGAGGGCTTTGGCGACTTGAAGCGGAAAGAAGAGTGCGTCCGCTGTGCCGGAGACCGCTGCGGCGATTTCTGTCAGGTGAGCGCCGGTATTTCCGACAACGAGATTTGTCAGGAAGCCTCCCGCTGCCTGCAATGTGATCTGCGGTTCCAGATTACCGGGCATCGGATTTGGAGCGATTATATGGAGGATGAAAAGGAGGCGGCAAAATGAGTCTGTTACAGAACAATACCGACGCACTGAATCGGCTGCGCCGCTGCTCCAGAGAAGAATTGGAAGCGGTTTTCGGCTCCATGGAGCCGGTAACGGGCGCTGTGGTGGGCGCTCTGTACAATGCCGACACGGAGGGTATGAAAAATATCCTGCTTCACACAAATCCTGCCGGTGTGATTGCCGGTTTGAAGATTGCAGCCCTGCTCACCGGAGCGGAACGCGCCGAGCTGGTGGTCAACTGTGAGGTCAACCAGCAGGAGCTGGAAGCCAGTGCGGGGATCGTAGAGCTTCCCCTGACCATTACCCGGGCGGCATTGGTAAATAAGATGCTCCACAAAAATGACCGGATATTCTGTCTGGATGAACTGGCCGCTATGGCTGACCGGCTTATGGGGAATACTCCCGGCCTGTTGGTTGCCTTGGACGGCGAAACCCCCACGGAGGAAGAACCTTCCCGTTTGGTGAAAGAGCTGGCAGGGGAGTGCAAGGGAATTCTAATCGACCACCGTTTCTATTCTGCTCAGGAGCTGGAAGGCCTGTCCCTGGAACAGCTTCACAGCCGCTCCGGTGTGATTCGCCGCCTGACCGAAAAGGACTGCCCGGTGGATGGCGCCAAAAGAGAAATCCTGTCCCTGCGGCAAAAGAGCTGCGGCAAATGTACTTTCTGCCGGGAAGGCTTGTACCAGCTGGCAGAAATTTTCGAGAATATCTCCAATGGCCGGGCAAAACCTGCCGATTTGGACTTGGCAAAAGAGATTGGGGAAGCGATGACCGTTTCCTGTAACTGCACCTTGGGTGAAGAATCCGGTCTGCCTGCCCTTTCTGCCATGAGTGCCTTTGAAGGGGAAACCATGGCCCATGTCCGCCGTAAGGAGTGCGCCGCTAACGCCTGTTTGGCTCTCAGCCAGTTCTATGTGGACCCCCAGCGCTGTACCGGCTGCGGAGACTGTATTGCCGTTTGTCCCGCCAAGTGTATTGATGGCGGCAAAGAGCTGGTATCTGTCATTGATACCTTTGACTGCATCCGTTGCGGAAAATGTCTGGAAGTCTGTACCCATGACGCGGTGAAGTGCGTTTCCGGCCGTCTGCCCAAGCTGCCTTCCTCTCCCATTCCGGTAAAGGGTGCAAAGGTTGCCGCAGAAGTGATCGGAGAGAAACCCGCTCACCGCCCCATAAAACGCAAGCGGGTATTTGCTCAGCCGTTAAAATCAGCTCCTGTAGAAGAAAAACAAACGGCTGCTCCCACGGAACAGCCCAAACATATTGAGGTGAAGATTATGAAAACCATCGAGACTGATGTCGTTGTTGTGGCTGGCGGCCCTGCCGGTCTGGCTGCTGCCATTACCGTTGGCGAGCATGGCCTGAAATCCGTAATTTTGGAAAAATCCAGCGCTACCGGCGGCGCCGCCAATATGGGAATGGGCCCGCTGGGAATTGACACCAAGATTCAGAAGGCAAACTTTAACAACCTGAGCGTAGACAAGGCCATCCAGATGCACATGGAATACACCCATTATCATGTGGATGAAGACGTGGTGCAGACCTACTTCCACAAGAGCGCCGATACCATTGAATGGCTGGAGGAAATGGGCGTGGAGTTTGCCGGTGCTTTCCGGTACTTCAAGGAATCCGAAGCTACCTGGCACATTGTCAAGCCGGAAAACGGCGTTATTGGTCCTCGTGCCGCCGGTGCTATGGTCAAGGCCATGACCCAGCGCGCCAAGGAACTGGGCAGTGAAATCCTGCTGGAAACCGCCGCTACTTCTCTGATTACCGAGAACGGCAAGGTTTGTGGCGCAGTGGCCGTGGATAAAGACGGCAACGGTATCGAGGTTCGCGGCAAAGCGGTAGTTGTGGCTACCGGCGGCTTCGGCAACAACCCTGAAATGATTGAGAAAGAATTTGGCCTGCATATCGGTAAAGACTACTTCCCCTTCCGGATTCCCGGCATTACCGGCGACGGCCTGAATATGATGTGGAAAGTGGGCGCTGCCAAGTTTGGCGCAAACATCGAGGCAATTTATCAGCTGCCCGACAATCTGAACTGGTTCCTGCTGGATGCCGTGCTCCGTCAGCCCAACCTGCTCATCAACCAGCTGGGCGACCGCTTTATGAACGAGGGCGATCTGGGCAATACCACCTACGCCGGTAACGCCATTGCCTTACAGCCCGGCAACTATGCTTACTGCATTATGGACGAGGGCATCCTGAAAGAGTATAAGAAGAACGGCCCGGACATCGTGGACATCGTTCATCCCGCCGAAGCCTTCCTGGCCTTTGACGGACAGGCTGCACTGGCTGTGGAGCAGGGCTATGAGGCCTACTTTGAAGCAGAAACTGTGGAAGAGCTGGCCGGAAAACTGGGCATTGACCCCGAAAAGCTTCAGGACACCATTGACGAATACAACGCCATGTGCCGCTGCGGCGTGGACAGCAAGTTCCACAAGCCCCTGAAGTACCTGCACCCCATTACCGGCAAGGGCAAGTATCTGGTGGGTAAATATTATCTGGGCGCTTACGGCACTGTGGGCGGTGTGCGCATCAACAAGTACTGCGAGGTACTGGACAAGAACCTGATGCCTATTGAAGGCCTGTACAGTGCCGGTTCCGATGCCAACACCATTTACGGCGACAGCTACAACTTCACCCTGCCCGGAAACTCCATGGGCTTTGCCGTGAATACCGGACGTATGGCCGGCGAGAGCATCGCCCAGTATATTGCCGACTGCCAGTAAGGTGATGAGGATGACGAAAAAAGCGGAAACTCTGACGCTGGCACTTTGTATCGCACTGCTGCCGCCCATCTGGGCGGTGGCGGCGCCCTACTTGAATGTAACCACTGGCGCAGTCGCATTGATTTGCGCCGGATTGTGTGCAGCCAATGGCGACAAGACAGCGGATGCAGTTAAGATTTCCATAGGCTTCCTGCTGGGAGATTTCTGGGCATGGCTGGCCGTTTGGATGATGGATATCATGCCGTGGAACCCGGATGCAGAGCTGTTTGGAACGCTGTTTGTAATGGGTGGCCTGGCGGTGATTTTCTCCTCTTTGGCGCCAAAATGGATTTTCTGCCCGGCATGGCTGTGCGGATGGGCCATTGGCCTGACCACTATGGCGCCGGGAGGATTTTCCGCAGTGGAAACGCTGCCTTTGCAAATTGCTGCTGCCATGCTGGTGGGTGTGTGGTATGTAGGCGTGTTTCTGAACATTGTGCGGAATCGGATGCTGGCTTTTCTGGCCAAGCGTCAGAAACCATAAAGAAGAGGTGTGTGTAATGGCCAAAAAAGTAGGCGTAAGTCAGGAAGAAAAAGCTCTTCCTTATTATCGATTTTTTGAGCAGCTGCTGGCTCCCATTCCGGCTGAAAAGCTGGCCATTCTGGAAAACGGCCCGTCGGAGATTTCCGCCGTTCCCTTTGAAGAGCGGAACCTGTTTTTGAGCGGAAAAGACGGGGAATACTGCCAGATTGGCTATGGAATTGCAGAGGACGGCACCGGATTTGTGTGCAACCAGACCTATATGCCCGGGGTTACCGGGGAAATGCTGGACTGGTGGTTCCCGTGGCACAGTGTCGGCTCTGATCTTCGCTATAAGATCTGGGACCCGGAGGATCATTATTTTGCTCGTGCTGACCGTGCGGATTATGTGTGTGATCCGGCGATTCCCATGAACCAGAAAACCTGGGGTGTGAACCATTACATCATGGAAGATGTAGGCCCCGGCCCGGATTTTCTCAAGCTGTGTTTTAAGAGCCCGGCAGATTTGGGCTATGACCCGGCCATTGTGGGAACCGATGCCTGCCAGTCCATGGTGTGCGCCATTGGTGAAGGCGGATGTCCTGCTGCGATGACTCACAAGTGGGTTCCCTATCGGGACGGCGTGCTCTTTACCTCCCGGTTCTGGATTGGTTTTGGACTGGTAGACGGCAAATATCAGAAGATTTTCCCGGAGGGATTCCGGCTCCCCGATTTTGCTCCCCAGGGGCTGTTTGCCCATAATATCAAGGAGTTCAGCAATCTGGCAGCCATTCTGCCCGAGGTCTGGAAGGAATTTGGAAACCAGCCTCTTTAATGGTAGTGGGATTATATTCCGGAATATTATAATTAGAATTCAAATATGCCTGACAGAAATTCTTCTGCTAGGCATATTTTCATAATAAGTGAAAATCATGTTTTTTCCGGGTTCCTATTGACTTTTTGAAAAAAACGGGTTATACCTATAAATAGATAAACGTTGCGCGCGCAACGATCGAAAAACGTGAAAGCGGGGAAAGGAAGGGGAGGCTTTATGCGGGGAATCATGAAGTATATCAACCGCATCAATCGCAGTACCGGAATCGTCTATAACCATCGCCTGCGAGAGTTTGGGATCAATCACTGTCAGCATCCCTATATCATTCAGATTTGCCGTCATCCGGGCATCAGTCAAGAAGAACTGGCTCGGGCGATTTGTGTGAATAAGAGTAATGTGGCCCGACAGCTTGCGGTGTTGGAAGCCAATGGGCTTCTGACACGGACGCCGGACCCGGAGGATCGTCGGGTGATGCAGGTGTTTCCCACTGAAAAAATGGAAGCATTGCTGCCCTGTGTCCGGGAAGTCATGGGAGATTGGAACAGCTGCCTGTTGGCGGATTTTTCCGAAGAAGACCGGGAAAAGCTCATTGCCATGCTGGAAATCATTACTGAGCGGGCCGTAAAAGCCGCAGAGGAAACCATGGGGAAAAACGAGAAAGGTGGGGAGGTCAGATGAGGGAAATTTTTCGATATCTGAAGCCTCATCTTCCCCGTATGACTGTGGGGTTCCTGTTCAAATTTACCGGTACCATTGTGGAGCTGATTATTCCCATGATTTTGTCCTATATTGTGGATGAAGTAGTTCCCACCGGGGATATTGTACAGGTCTACTGGTGGGGCGGGGCTATGCTGCTCTGTGCGGTGCTGGCGTTGGTCAACAATATTGTGGCAAACCGGATGGCTTCCGCTGTGGCTCGGGACACCACCCGGGCAGTACGCCACGACCTCTTTGCAAAAATTTCATGGTTGTCCAGCCGCCAGATTGATACTTTCTCCATTCCGTCGCTGGAATCCCGGCTGACCACCGACACCTATAATGTCAATCAGGTAATCGGCATGATGCAGCGCCTGGGTGTGCGTGCTCCCATTTTGCTGGTGGGGGGTGTGCTGGTGACCATGAGTATGGAGCCGGTGCTGACACTGGTGATGGTGGCCGTTATGCCCTTTATCGGGCTGGTGGTGTGGCTGGTAACCCGGAAAGGCGTTCCCATGTACACCTATTTGCAGCAGGGCGTGGACACCATGGTGCGGACCGTCCGGGAGAATATTTCCGGAATCCGGGTCATCAAAGCCCTTTCCCGGACAGAACAGGAAAAAGAACATTTTGCACAGGTCAATGGGGAAGTGGTGCGCCGGGAAACCCGGGCAGCCATTACCATGGGCATTACCAACCCCATGATGAATCTGCTCCTCAATACCGGCCTGACGCTGGTGGTGGTGGTCGGTGCGTTCCGGGTCAATGCAGGCGTGACCAAGGTGGGCGTGATTATCGCCTTTTTGAGCTACTTTACCATCATCCTCAATGCCATGCTTTCCATCACCCGGCTGTTTGTCATGTATTCCCGCGGAAGCGCTTCTGCTGCCCGAATCTGTGAAGTGCTCTATACCCGGGAGGACTTGACGGTGAAACAGGCGCCTGCGGTTTCTGAAACAGAGCATATCGTATTTGAGGATGTGAGCTTTTCCTATCAGAAAAAAGGCGATGATATTTCTCATATTTCTTTCCGGCTGAAAAAAGGGGAGACACTGGGTATTATCGGCGGCACGGGAAGCGGAAAAAGCACCATTTCTGCCTTGCTCATGCGGCTGTATGAGCGGGACAGCGGCAGTATCCGCATTGACGGAAAGCCGGTGGAATCCATTCCCCCGGAGCAGCTGCACACCAAATTCGGTGTCGTATTCCAGAATGACATTCTCTTTGCCGATACCATCGAAGCCAATATTGATTTCGGGCGGAATCTGCCCCACGAACGAATTGTGCAGGCTGCTCAGTGCGCGCAGGCCATGGAGTTTATTCAGGGCCTGCCGGACGGGTTTTCCCATATGCTGACGCCTCGTGGAACCAATCTCAGCGGCGGACAGAAACAGCGGGTACTGCTGGCCCGTGCTCTTGCCGGATATTCGGAAATCCTGATTCTGGACGATTCTTCCAGTGCGCTGGATTACCGGACGGATGCAGCGCTCCGAAAGGCACTGCGGGAAAACTATGGGGATGTGACCACCATTGTGATTGCCCAGCGGGTCAGCTCCATTCTGCACGCGGATCATATTCTGGTGCTGGAGGACGGAAAAGAACTGGGCTATGGTACCCATAAGGAACTGATGGAGCGCTGCCCCCTGTACCGGGAGATCAGTGAATCCCAGATGGGAGGGGATTTTGAATGAGAGGACGGATTTCAGCCGCGACAGATAAGCCCAAAGACCGCAAGAAAGTCCTGATCCGGCTGTGGGGCTATCTGTTTCAGCACAAATGGATGATTGCAGCGGCGCTGCTGTTGACGTTTGTCAGCAACCTTCTGGCACTGCTTGGGCCGCTTCTGTCCGGTCTGGCCATCGACTATATTGGCGTCGGCCCGGGAGAAGCCAATTTCCCAATGGTATTCTGGTACTGTGGGTTGATGCTGGTGTTTTACATCGTATCCTCCGGGCTTTCCTATATTCTCTCCGTGCTGATGGTTAAACTGAGCCAGAAAATCGTTTATCAAATGCGGAAAGACCTTTTCGATAAATTGATCGAGCTGCCGGTGCGCTTTTTTGACAGCCACCAGACCGGCGATATTATCAGCCGGATTTCCTATGACATCGATACGGTAAATGCATCCCTTTCCAATGATTTGCTGCAAATCGCCACCAGTGTCATTACGGTGGTGGGCTCGCTGATTATGATGCTGATGATTTCCCCCACACTGGTGTTGGTGTTTGTGGTGACCATTCCCGTCTCGATTTTCTTCACCAAGTATATGACCGGCCGGGTGCGGCCTCTGTTCCGCAGACGTTCTGCCAAATTGGGAGAGCTCAACGGCTTTGTGGAGGAAGTGATTTCCGGCCAGAAAACCACCAAGGCCTATCATCAGGAGGAAACCATGATTGGCCGGTTTGATGTGAAAAATGGGGACGCCGTAGATGCCTATTATGACGCGGATTACTATGGCAGTATGGTGGGTCCTTCGGTGAATTTTATCAACAACCTGTCTCTGGCCTTAATCAGTGTGTTCGGTGCGCTGCTCTATCTGGCTGGAAGTTTGACGCCGGGCAACCTGTCCTCCTTTGTCCTGTATTCCCGCAAGTTTTCCGGCCCCATTAACGAGATGGCCAACATTATCAGCGAGCTGCAATCAGCCTGTGCCGCTGCGGAACGGGTGTTCCGGCTCATCGACGAGGAACCGGAACCGGCGGATGTTCCCGGTGCTTTTGTCCTACCGGAAACCGCCGGTGATGTCCGCATGGAGCACGTCCGTTTCGGTTATGATCCGGAGAAAATCATCATTCATGACCTGAACCTCCACGCAAAACCGGGCAGCCTGGTGGCCATTGTCGGCCCCACCGGCGCCGGAAAGACTACCATTATCAATCTGCTTATGCGGTTCTATGATCCTCAATCCGGAACCATCCGCATGGATGGCCACGACAGCCGGGAAATTACCCGGAAGAGCCTTCGGGCGGCCTATACCATGGTATTGCAGGATACCTGGCTGTTCTATGGAACCATTTATGAGAATATTGCCTTCAGCCGTCCGGACGCCACCCGGGAAGAAGTCATCGAAGCGGCAAAAGCCGCCCGGATTCATCGGTTTATCACTCAGCTTCCCGACGGTTATGACACCATCATCAGCGGGGACGGCATGAATATTTCACAGGGTCAGAAGCAGATGCTCACCATTGCCCGGGCCATGCTCTCCGACGCCAAAATGCTGATTCTGGACGAGGCCACTTCCAATGTGGATACCCGGACGGAACAGCAGATCCAAGCTGCCATGCGGAACCTGATGAAGGGAAGAACCTGTTTTGTCATCGCCCACCGGCTTTCCACCATTCAGAATGCGGATGAAATTCTGGTGGTGCAGCAGGGGGAAATTGTGGAACAGGGCAATCATCAGCAGCTGATGGAGCGGGGCGGCGTGTATGCCGGACTGTATCGCTCCCAGTTCCAGTAAGAAAAACCCCTCCTGCTGTTTTCACGAACCAGTTTACAGTTCAAACAGCGGGAGGGGTTATGGTTTATGACGGTTTTTGAAAGGCGCCGATCTGTACGACGGAAATGTGGGGCTGCTGAAGGGCAAACTGAAAGGTCTGCCATGCGCCGCCGGAGGGATGGGTGATATAAGCCAGGGCATAGTCCGACTGGTTTACCATCCACTGATTCCGGACAGGAAGGGCGTGCTGGTTGGGAAGATCCTTTAAACAGGTAGGCGTAATAATTTTATCGTAAATTTTCCGCAGGTTTTTCTCATCCTGTCGAAAAGCGCCGGTAATATAGGGGATAACCAGCCAGTGCTCGATGGAGAGCTGCGGATGGGATTGTTTCAACCGGTCTACTGCTTGTGAGCAGAGCTGGTCAAAACTGCCCATTCCGCCGTTGAGAAAGCGCAGAGGTTTTTGAGAAGCGGCCAGCAGTGTTACCCACTGGTCAATCTGACGGGTAACCGTTTCCGGGTCCTCCAGCGACCGGTGGCCGATAAAGGTACAGACGATTCGATTTTCATCCAGCATGATGCATCATCCCTCCTGCTGCGGCTGTGCCGGTTGGCGGAACCGCTCGATATAGGTAAGTTTTCCATTGATTCTTCGGGATTCCATCAAAGAAACCGCCTCCACCGTCATGGAAGCCGGCGCGATTTCCAGATGGATGGGGGTTTCCCATCGGGTCTGGCGGGCCAGCGTGATGTGGGGACGAAAGGGCTTTTCGTCAATTGTGAGCCCCTGCTGTTTCAGCGCCTGCCGTACATCGCGGGCCAGTTTGTCCAGTTCCCGAGAGCGGTGCAGACCTGCCCACCACAATTCCCGAAAATGTCCCGATCCCTCCAACGAAAGGGAGAAGGGGGAGAAAGAGAGAGTTTCCAGTGCCCGCCGCACCGGTTTGTCAAAAGGGACTTCCCCGATAAAGGCCAGTGTCAGGTGCAGGTTTTCCGGTGTGGTAAATCGGCCTTCCAAACACTGACTGCGCAGTTGACCGGCTGCATCCAGTAAACTTTCCCGCAGGGCCGGGGAGAACTGTATGGCAATGAACAATCGCATGAAAAATCCCTCCGCAATGAAATAGAACAGAAAACATATGGTCGATAGCTTGATTATACCAATCACCGAAGAAAAAAGCAATGAAAAACCGGTTCTGCCTTTTCAAAAGACAGAACCGGTTTTTACTTTGGGACTCAGATCAGTGAATCATTACCATAAACTGCAGAACGATGCACAGAATGGACAGAAAGAGCTTTACGCCCCGTTCCGGCAGCGGTTTTTCCCGATTGGGAACACTGACGATGTAAATTCCGAAAATAAAGGGCACACACAGGCAAATGATGCACAAAAGCTCCCGTGCAAATTCTCCGGGCATGACGGCATTGTGGCCGCAAACCAGTGCGGTGAAGAGTCCGTAAACCGCAATGAGCACCACCCAGAATGCAGTACCGCCGGTTCCCTTTCCGGAACGTGCCAGATAAACCAGCAGGATGATGGACAGTACGATCACCAGCATAATATCCAGCGCATTTCCCAGGAAGGACAGGTACAGACAAGCCAGCAGGAGGCTGCCGCCCACCAGATACAGATCATTTTCGCGAACCTTCCATTTGCTGCCCAGTGCCTTTTCCGCTGTTTTTTCTTTTCTGAAAAATACCACCATGTCCAGCGCCAGCAGCAGCACCACAAATACCGGCAAAAATTCGCTTTGATTTGCCAGACAGAAGGGAACAGCCAGCACATGAATCAGCACAGCAATGACAACACTGGTGTCATACAGAGGACTGTTTTGTTTTTTATCACAGCGATAGGTGACAAATGCAGCAATAACAAACAACAGGGTGGTAATGAGAACAGACGGTACAGGCCAGGAGGGCATCCCCATGGTAAATCGCAGCAGCATTACCATCTGATTTAGAAACTCACGGTTAAAGGTGAACAGAAGAACCGCTACGGCCAGCAGCAGATGAAGAAATCCAAATGCTGTATTGGAAATTTTTCCTGCGTATTTGTTCTGGATGTTCTGCATCAGAGCGAAAAGCAAGATGACACAAGCTACTGGCATCAGTACATAAGTAAGCTGCATGTCTCCGGGCAGAGAAGCAGAGGACTGCAAAATGGAATAGTAGAATATAAAGGTGATGACATACGCGAGAATCTGAAAGACCAGTTTTTTCTTCAGCAGCCAACGAGTGACCAGAAAACAGGCCAGTAGCAGAGGAATTGCAATGAAGGTGTCCTCATCCATCATGCGATTCTCAATCGTATCCATAAGGGAAAAAGACTGACAATAGTAAATCAGCAGTAAAGCAATCAGCGTGCCGCCAACATATTCCCCCAGAAAATCAGAAATACCATACCGGTTTTTTCCCGCACCGATGACCGTGCGCAGCAGCAGATACAGAGCCAAAATTCCCAGAATACAGAGACCTTCCACAGAATACCGATTCAGCAGAAACAGCGAAGAAAGTCCGATAGCGGCAACAGAAGCCGCAAGATTTTTCTGTTTGACAATATCCATTTCTATTCCCTCCTTAAATCATGGCAAAGAAAGTGCAGAGGGAAAACAGAAGCATGGAAATTGCGGGGATGACTTTGTAGTCAATATGCTTCAGCTTCAAAATGAAAAAGGTTCTGCACGAAAGAGCGTATGTAACGAGCACCAGAATACTGGAAATCCAGGCCCATACCACGTTGGACCCTGCGCCGGGCTTGAACAGTACTCCCTGTGCCATCATCACATTGAATACGATCAGAATGGCAGTGAGAATACCGGTCATGCACAGCATTTTGAAGTTTTTGGGCTCTGCTGCCAGAATTACCCGGACATTCTTCTGGCGGGTACGGTTCAGGGCCACTGCACCGATCTCTGTGTAATAGCGAAGAGCGGTGTCGAAATCAGGGATATCTTTGCTGAAATAGTAATCTCCCAGATAGGCGTTGGCTTCGGGACAGCCGCCTCTTGCGGCGGCCTCCATGTATTCATGGACCTTGTCGAGATTTTTTTCTGCGCCAAGTCCCATATCATAGCAAACGCCCTTCCAGTACAGTGCCTGGGGGACGCCGGCTTCCGCCAGACGGTTGAGATCAGGCAGAAGCTCCAGCAGTTTTTTGGTATCTTTGGCATTGACTGCTTGAATGATCTGAGACTCAATGTCGCGGTATTTTTCCCGCATGACAATGCCGCGGTCCTGATAGGCGATTTGACCTCCTGTTGCCTGCACCGGTGTATGAACCAGAGCATTGGAGAGATCCATACTGTACAGAATGGCGGCCAGAATGTCCCGGATGGCATCTCTGCGCAGGCCGGTAGTCCGTTCCGCACAGGTGATGATGTTGTTGATATCCACCAGAGAAACACTGCCGGGATTTTTCGAAAGATACCGGGACAGGTTGCTTTCTTCCAGCAGCAAACTCAGTTGAAGAATCTGTAAATTGTTGACGCCCCGTCCGCGCAGGAAATCCTCTACCTTCCGGACTTCTCCCAGTGCCTGTATCCCATTTTCGGATACCAGGATCCGCAGGGATTCTCCCAGATTACTATATTCCAAATGTGCCTGGGAGACCTGGGGCTTTTTGTATTTGATAAATGCGTTTTTCATTTCCAAACCCTTTTACACCCTCTCAAACAAAAATATAGCGGGAAAATGCTTCCATCCATTCCTGAGGGGAATAGACGACCCGATCCAGATTATCGGCCTTTACGTTTTTCATACACAGAACCTGCATCATCATGGTTTGAATCTGCTCAGGCAGCGCTTTCCAGCGCTCTTTGTATTTCTTTTCGTTGTCAAACTGTCCGATGGTATTCTCGTGCTGTCCAGGCTCAAAAATAAACCGGGGATTGCTTCGATATACCAGGAACATCTGACGGTGCAGCATGGCGTCCGTATCGGTCAGCAGGTTCATGATGTTTCCGTGGCCGTCCATCTGGCGGCCCTGATAAGGCATTCTTCCAATCATGGCCCGGAACAGAATGGCAGCGATGGCGTAATACTCGCAGATCAGATCTACTTGAACGGTTCCTTCTGCCGGAACCCATGGCGCCAGAAATTCAATCGCCACATCTGCTCCGGGAATTTTTTCGCTGCGATAGCGATCTCCGTCCAGTCGGGTGATATAGGGAGTGAAATCGAACAGAACGTTCATATCCTGGGGATTGTAATAGATTCTGTCCAGATTGTAATCAAAATAGGCGTAACCGCCGTTATTCAGATGAATGGCGCAGTCCAGAAAGTGGTACAGGAAGCGCTTTACCGGTTCTGTCCGCCAATCCAGCAGCTCGTCCGTATACAGGAATTTTTTCAGTGGCTCCAGCTGGGGGAAGGATTTGGCGGGGAAGGACTGGCGCTGGAACACCAGTCCCTGTTTCTGATTGGTTCCGTCATAATAGCTGACCACGTCCACCGGCCACAGATAAAACTCTGAATCGGCAGGATATTCGATGATATTTCGCCAACCGTTGATCCAACGGGGCTGGTCGGAAAAGCGAATTTCCACCTCTTCACCACTGATACAGTGTTTGCCGCAATAAAAGCCGCTGGGCTTTTTCTTCGGGTCGAGGGTGTAGAAATTATATCCGCTCAGGCTGCTGAACAAAATCGCCTTTTCCGCATTTTCAATAATTGTTTCGCTCATAACACCTCAAGCACTTTCTGTTATTTATTTTTTCTTCCGCGGAACAGGTTCCCCAACTTTTTCAGGCTGAAAGGACTGCTGTCTTCCCGTTCTTCTACAGGCATATCCTCGCTGTGGCTGTACAGATCCCGGCTTTCCTCCATGGAGATATCCCGGGGATAATAAGTGGGCTCCTCCTCTTCCGGAAGGCTTCTCTGTTGTTTCTCCTGTTGACGGCGGTATTTTTCTTCGCTCTTGGCACGCTGCTTTTCTACCTTCTCGAATTCCTGCTGCAAATTCAGCAGACGGACCTGACGGCGCTTCATGAGTTTGAACTCATCGGAGCGGGGGTCCAATTTTCCCAGAAGGCCTGTGCGGTTTTTACCGTCACCAATCAGGCGAATAATCAGGTCCAGATTCTGAAGCAGTCCCTGTTCCTGCAAAGCGGATTCAAAGCAGTCGTCATCGGTCAGTACCGGCAGATTCCAACGAAGCATCTGTTCCATACCGGCGCTGTTATCCCTTGCAGTCAGGTCAGCCACGTTGAACCAGAATACAAAATCCCGGTTGGTTCTGGCGCGCAGATGGGTGCATACCAGCTTTTGAATCATGGGAACCAGGACATCGCATTCCCGGGGGGTAAAGCTCTGATTGTCAAAAAGCTGGGAGAGAGTGTCCGCAAGCTGATAGGGGAAAGCGGAAATATTGCGTTCCGCTTCCATTACTTCTTCATACAACCGGATGAGCCGCTCTACCTTTTGATAGGTGGGGTGGGACTCACTGGCCATGGTCTGATAGTTGGTCATCTTGACGGAAGTAAACTGGAAGGTTTCAAACCGGAACCGATCCCAGTATTCATCAATCAGGCTGCACAGGATTCCCTCGATTTCCTGACGGGACATCTGGGGGAAGCACTCGCTGAGAGCGTGGTCACAGGCTTCCTGAATTTCCACACAGCTGTCCGGACCGGTGAATTCCCGTGTAAAGGCCTGACGGGTGAAGTTCTGAATTTTGTCCAGAATGGCTTCGGAAAATGCTTTTGTGTCCAGATAGCGATGACCCTCCCGGACAGTTTCCAGCAGGTCGTCCAGAGACGTGCTCTGAGAAACACGGAAGGTATAGTAACCGCCTACCATCTCGTGTCCGTTGTCGAACTTTTCCAGATAGGTGCACCATTTGCGGAACTCTTCCGGATTTTCGTTGCTCTGCTGTGCCAGAAATGCAGAAACCTCCGACTGTCCCTGCTGAATCAGCGAAGAGGCCTGCATATGGCGGTAAATCTCGCCATATGCGGCGGAAGAGGTTTTCAGTGCCCGTACCTGCAATTTTTTCAGCAGAATTTCGTTGGGGACCAGTCCTCTTTCCGCATAGATTTTGAGAACCTGTGCCAGATAATCGTCCACCTTCTGATTCTGCAAAGGTGCATAGCTGACGGTTTCAAAGAGGAAGCGGGTCAGCTTCTGGTCATCCTTTTTCTGTAAAAAAGCCAGACCGTCCAGCATGACATCCGCCATTTTCAGCGTTTCATAGTCCTGAGACCAGGAAAGCTGCATTTCGTCCAGCTTTGCCTGAAGCTGCTGGCAATAGGTGTCGAACCGGGCTGCGCCGTATTCCCGCAGACGGTACAGGAAGGGATACTGGTCGGGATTTTGGCCGATGTCTTCCAGCTCAACGTTGGTTTCACCGTTGTCCAGATGGTACCAATAAGCGCCTGTAGGAGCCTGTCGGACAAAGGAAATGCTCTTGCAGAGAGAACGGCTGAAGTTATTGGCGTTGGAGAAAGACAGAAGATAACGCAGGGAATAGGGGAGAGACATATAGATGCAGTACATCACCGCTTTCATCCGCTGTTCCTCCCGGCAGTCCAGCAAAAACAGGGGATAGTCTGTCTGGCTGACCAGAGAAATATTGACACAGGCCATCAATTTCAACAGGTTGTTTTCCGACAGACCGGCGGTTTCCATGGCACTGGCCAGCGTAAAGCGGGGTTCATATTGCAGAGAATCCACAGGGTTGGTAGCCTGGTTGCCAAAGGTGAAGTTTTCATCGGAAACAGAGAGAATTTCATTTGGGTCCCGCAGCACATGATCGTCTGCGGAAAAGAGAAAACCATGGGCTGTAATTTTCGGCCGTCCGGTGTTGTCCACTTCACCATACTGTACCTGGGTCAGACCGACAATCCGGTCCTGAGAACAGATTTCCCGCAGAAGCAGCGGGTTCCCGGCTTCATCCCGCATATCCTGGGGATTCAGGTTCTGGGGTGCGTTGCGGGTGCCGACTTTTTCAAAAAAATCACACATGTCCTGAGGGATTCCCGGGGAGAGATTGAAGAGTTTCCAGTTGATATTATCCGGTTTTCCGTAACTGGCCTGAAAAAACCTCATGATTATCTCCCTCCTTCCCGGATGACGG